>Ga0164242_10000356_pt1 | contig 56719 bp, 60 predicted proteins | sample OricomgcompostMG_FD_108783 | JGI IMG/M metagenome (GOLD analysis project Ga0164242, IMG submission 108783) | Miracle-Growth compost microbial communities from Emeryville, California, USA - Original compost - Miracle growth compost (MG) ...
AGGACCATCGGTCATCGGGATTCCGATCGGACCGGGCCCAGGATGGGGCGGACCGCCTCCGTGCTCGGGGCGGCGTTGCGGTGGTCCTGCACCGTGCCGTGACCGTTGTGGCCCTCCGCCGTGCAGGGAACGTTGTGGCCCTCCGCCGTGCCAGGGCGAGAAGTGCCATCCGCAACCCGGTTGCAAGAATGGCCTGTGCTCGAAGGACCCGGGAGATACTCTCACGGGTCCCAACGTGCCAGGGCAGAACGGACACGTCAACGCAAATCCGGGACCCGGTTCACTCCAGTCTCCCGGCGACGTGACCCGTCCGAGTTCTCCCGCTCCGCAGCAGAACCCGGCTCCGGCACCCGCGCAAGTGGCGCCTGGCATCACGCAGTCGCCACGACAGTCGGCACCATCTGCGCCCGTCACTGGCTCGAACAGGCTCGGTGGCGGAAGCAGTTCCTGCTCACCCCTCACGGGTTGCGCAGCACCAGGCAGTCTCGGCGGATTCACTCGCGGTAGCGGGGGATCGTCGGGTATGCCATCGGGCGGCGGTAGGTCGTCCGGCGGTAGCTTTGGTGGTGGCGGTGGTGGCCATGGTCACGGTCGCTAACTAGGGGTCACACCAATCAGGTTCGGGTGGGCGCGTTTTTGCGCCCACCCGGCCTGGTCGGGTCATAAACAGTACTTCACCAGAGGGGACTATCCGCCTCGTTTGTAGCTTTACGGCTCACGATACGGATAGCCCCCACTATCCACTCTACATAATTTGTAATGATTCGATTTGAATAGGCGAATACCTTAACAATTAGCCTCACTGCAATAACTTATTAATCAAAGGAGTATTAACTATGAAGAAAGTGAAAGCACTGCTAAGCGCCCTCAAGCGCTCACCAAAGCTGACTGCGATTGTCGCAGCAGTCGCCGGCGCGATCATCATCCCGACAGCCCTGCTGGCATGGGGTCCGGATCGTCCGACCTACACTATGGAAAACCCTGCTGACCACATTACCTTCGACTCGATTACCGACAACCCGGCAATCGGCGACGAACGTAATTTTGTCGGCATTCGCCAAGTCGGTTCCAACGAAGACTGGAACGACACCGAGACCGTTCAAGCCGGCAAGCAATACATGGTTCGTATGTACGTCCATAACAACGCTGCCAGCAACCTGAACCTCGTAGCAAAAAACGTCACCGCACTCGTGAACTTGCCAACTGCAACCGCGACATCTCAGCAGGTTGACGGTTTTATCGACTCAAGCAACGCATCACCAACAGAAGTCTACGACAGCGCCGTGTTTAAGAGCGGCAATGGCCAGGCGTTTAACCTACAGTACCAGAGTGGTAGCCTGCTCTACGCAAACAACGTCTACCCCAACGGTACCCCGCTGCCAGAAAGCATCTTTACGAGCACTGGCGCAAAACTTGGTTATAGCAAAATGGATGGCAACATCCCTGGTTGTAACCAATACTCTGGCTGGGTATCGTTTGTCGTCACCCCTCAGTTTAGCGGCACGACTGACTTCACCATGAGCAAGCAAGTCCGCACGACAGCTGGTAACGACGACTGGAGCAAGTCGGTAAACGTCAATAAGGGCGACTCTGTCGACTACGAAATCAGCTACCAGAACACTGGTACTACCGAACAAGACAATGTTGTTGTCAACGATTACCTACCCAAAGGTCTGACGTATGTTCCTGATTCAACCAAAATCATGAACGACTCGAACCCGAATGGTGTCAAGACAGACGATGGTGTCACATCGGCCAATGGTATTAACATTGGCGATTACGGCCCACAAGAACAGGCCTTCATTATGTTCAGTGCTAAAGTTACCGATACGTCGCTGACCTGTGGTACGCAAACATATGTCAACAAGGCTCGTGTCACGATCGATCAAGGCTACAAGGAAGACACGGCAAACGTCACTGTCACCGTTCCTTGCCAGCCTGGCAAGATCCAAGTTTGTAACCTTGCAACCAAGCAGATCCAAGTCATCAACGAAAGTGACTTCGACAGTAGCAAGTATTCAAAGAACCTGGCTGATTGTAACAGTACCCCTGTTACATCACTGCCAGAAACCGGTATCAGCACCGGCCTGATGAGCTTCATCGGCCTGGGTGTTGTCACCGCTGGCGTCATGTACGCTGTTCGCAGCGACCGTGTTCGCCGCCTACTGCAACGAGGCTAATCGAGTCTGACCGCTCCTAGAGCTCAGGCTCTCAACTCCCAACGACCCCTGTTTTGCACAGGGGTCGTTTTGTATTGTGGTTATACAAAAGTAGTGACGAAGCTGCAGCCTTACCTTGACACGCAGCCGATATGTATGCTATACTTTTACTACAAAGAAGATAGTCCCGAACTGGTGCCGTATGGCACACTTTCCGAAAGGATAGGGGCTATTTTCGTTTTCTAGTGATTTTGTACATCTTTCATATGTTTCTCTAGGATAGCAACGTAATCTTTATGATCAGCCTTGCTCGTTTGCGTAGAGCGAAAGATCGAACTGGCCACCAAATCCGCAAGTTGGATGAGTACGTTTTCTTTGCTGTCAGCAAACTTTATGTCAGCTATCTGACCGACAGCCGCATTGGCGTTCTTGCGCACCTGCGATATGGCATACTTCGTATAGTTCGTGCCTGCATGCCCGTCGATTTTGATAGCTGCCTTTTTCAGCGGGATAGCCCTTAGCAATGCGCTGATACTATCGTTGTAAAGCCCTTTCGGCGCCGCACGAAGCCCGGCTTTATTGATGATAACGGTATAAATGTCAAAATCATACCGAGACACAATGCGCAAAACTTGCCTGATGTAATCTTTCTTCGTGTTATGAAACTTATATTCATGGTCATCAGTCCATCCTAGTCGGCGTTTGAATTTACGCATTTCAAGGGCAACTTCCTCTGCCACTAAGTCATCATCAAAAACAATGGCAGCCATCACAAGGTGACTGCTGCTATGAAGCTTCATCCCCGCGTCACCGCTATCATCAATGAAAATAAGCTGTTTTTCCTTCATAGATATTACCTAAGTATAACAATTTTTAGACGCACCCAGCAGATGCTACTATAGATACACATGAGTAGCAAGAAAAAACGTACCAAAAAGTACCAGGGCAGCGGCGCAGCGGCACACACGACCGTTACCAAAGTCAGTGCTGTCAAACGCAACCCGATTCATCAATGGTGGATAGAGCACAAACGATTCGCCCGACCAGTCAGCATCACTGTCGGTGTGGCATTTGTCATTATTATCGTCATCGTCGGTATTATCGGCGCGATTCGCTAGGCGCTGGCTTTTCTTTAACCAGTGGCAAGCGGAAGCCAAAGGTGCTGCCTTTGCCTTCTTTGGAACTGAAAATAATCCGTCCGTCGTGCGCCGTCACGACGCGTCTGGCCAAATACAACCCCACGCCAGTGCCGTCCGGCCGCTGTTTGCGAGCGTTTTTGGCACGGAAAAACTTGTTGAACAAATGTGATTGCTCGCTCTCGGGCACACCAATACCAGAGTCCACAACCGTCACCGCCACGTCACCCGCGACTTTTTCGAGGTTAATAACAATCGTGTCTTTCGGATGTGAATAGTAAATGGCATTGTCGATAAAGTTCATGATAACTTGGCGGATTTTTTGCTCGTCGGCACTCACCGGAAACGCACCTGTCGCCAGCTTGGCGCGCAGTTTGATATCGTGGCTGCTCGCGATCATCTGCAAATCGTTCACTTCTTGCTGTACGACTTCGCGTAGGTCAAACGGCGCCTTTTCAATCACGAATCGCCCCGTCTGCAAACGCGAGACGTTCAAAAAGTCCGCGATCAACCCGACCATGCGTTCGCTGCTTTTAAACGCTTCGATCAGCAGCTTGTGCTGCTGCGGCGTAATCTTGCCCGCATCGCCCTCAAGCACCATGCTGATATAGCCTTTAACGCTGGTCAGCGGTGTGCGCAGCTGGTGGCTCGCCATACTCATGAATTCGTCTTTTACTTCGTCCAGATGCTTCAACTGCGCGTTGCTCGACCGCAGTTCCTTGGTCGCCACGTCAATCCGCTGTTGCAAGGTCGCATTGAGTTCTTGGACTTCGTGAAGCGAGAGTGCATTTTGGATAGCGATAACGAGCTCGCTCCGTACAGCGGACAGCGCGTTAATATCACGCTTGGTATAACTACTGCTTCGATGATCACCAAGCAATAGATAACCCACTATGACATCGTTTTGTCTCAGCGGTATGACGACTGAAATATCATGACTCAGCAGCATACGTCGAACATGATGATCAGTACTTATAAAATCCGTAAAAATGATTTCGTTTGGTGCTATCGTATGTACATAACGATCAAGCATATGCGCATCGTGTATCGGCAAATGAATGCGATCCCGTGTCCCGGCCGATACATGATGTTCCGATTTATCACCATAATATACGAAAAAGAATGCTTGTTCAGCCTTGAGCGTCGTTGCGATTTGTTGCGACAACCTTTCAAGTAGGCTACGTAAATCGGTTGTTGACGTCAGTAGACTGCTAATTGCAGCAAAGAAATCTTCACTGCGATAATTCTTACGGTAAAACACGTCATCCGTTATACGATCAAAGAAATGCTTAATCGGCTGAAAGAGAAACGCCAAGAAAAGTGCAAGAATCACATTTACAGGGCTGACACTAACTGCTGAAGTTGTCCGACCACTCAGTAAAATTGTCGAGGCTAAATACGCAGTGATGTAATACAAAAAGGCTAATGTCCCAAGTGCAAGGACGTAGGCGGCGCTGCGAACAGCTGCAAGTTTTATGTCAAAAAGTGCATGCTTAATAATAGACATCGTAATAATAACGACTGCGAAGAAAGTACACATTGGTCCGACCCATATCTCTGTAGCCGTCCCTAGAATAGGCATCGTAATGTTCGTAAAACTCGCGAGCAATATAACTATCCCCATTGCCCAGGTAATATAAATCAACTGCTGTTTACGATAGCCCTTATTCCGACGAATCCCCGTAAATAGCTCGTAACCTACGATCAGAAAGCCATACGTGAAGTATGCCGAATACACAGAATACCACCCGGGATGTACAAACAAACGTGTCGTCTCACCAGCTCGTTGGACTATATCCGCCGTCAAGACACCTTGATTAACAAACAAAATTGCCGCCAACACACAAGCAATGCCGCCCAAAATGATGTTCGCAGCTATCCACGGGTTTGATCGTCCGGAATGAAATACCGTTGCAAACAAGCATAGCGCCAGTAACATGAAGATAGGCCCGACATAGAATAACAAAAGACCGAACCTTGCAATATCGATAGTCGTAGAGCCAAAGAATATGATTGTGCCAACAGTCCAGATGGCAGAAAACGAAGCAACTAAAGCAAAATAACGGTTCGCTACGCTGCGCCAACCCTGCGACAACACAAGCCACACGAGCATAATATTAAAGACTGCCGTGAGAATGAGGATAATGACTTCTAGCGATAACATTTGGATATAAAGCGCTTTTGCTTTATATCCATTAAATCAAATGCTAAGGAATATGAACAGGGCGACTAAACGATTGGAATTCCCCAACGCCTATGCCCGCTTCCAAACATAGTCTTCCGATATTACGAACGTTGTCAGGTGTTACTTCTTGAGTAACTGCTTCTTTATACGCATCAGCCCAAGAGATAATGACACGTTCTGTATCACAGCCCCATGCCGCATTACCATAAAGCCCGGCCTCATTACCAAAGTTGTACGGCTTATCTGACCCACCAGTCCAAAGACCGTCGCGTTGCAATGCCTTGAAGTCACCCTTCGCCTCAGCGACAACGTTCAGCAAGTATCCGCCACGTGCTTCAACCTGCTCCCTTTTAAACGCCTTTGGCTCGCTGTCATCGATGATAGCCTTTCCACGGAGATCAAGCTCACTGTTCGGATCAATGACGTCCAAATCGATCGGACGAGTCACCGCTGAGACAATCACATTAGACTGTTGCAATACCTCAAGTGCGGTCGCGTCCTGCTGTAACATGTCACCGTATTTATAATCCTGGACTTTGTTCTGCAAATCTCCATAGCGGTGGTCGTTAATGCGCATTGGCAACTTGCCAACAAGCTCATGCAGTCCTTCAATTGTGGACCAGCCGATAGACCCAGCGGCACCAATGATACCGATAGACGTATCTTGGTCCTTAAAAGTCTCAGTAGTTTGAAGAGCTTTAACAGTCTCAAGGATAAGATGGACCGTTCCACCGTGGCCAGTCGTTGTCACGAGCTTGTCCATATTGTACTTGGGATGATATTTGAAGCCAGCACCGTACATACTAACTTTTGGAAATGTACCGCCAAGACCAAGCACCTTTGCGCCTAGCCTAATATGTGTCAGCTCAGCTGCCTTTTGCATGATTGGTGAGCCAACTCGCAGCAATTCCTGTTTGTCTGGAATATCTTCCATCATAGTCGAGAAAAGCGGCACAAAAATTGTCGCGCCAGCCTCGCCCGGCTGGTCACCCTGAAAGTTTGTCTCGATGACACTCGGAGGCATACCAAGAGTAGCCCGCAATTGCAATTCCGGTGACACGCCGAATTCCCTACTCAACAGAGGCAGAAAAGCATCGGTATCGGTCGAATAGATAGGATTCTTGCCATCGGCGCGTAACGGTACAGCAAACACACTGTCAATTGGCCTGCCAAGGAGTTCTTCAGCGGTCATCGTATACGCACGAAACGCCGTTTCGGCAAACTGCTGAGTTTTCTCATGTGCTTGAATAGCTCTTTCTTTTACGTTCGCGTCGTCTGTATGCGCAAGGATGACGTCATGCAGTTCCGAAAACTGTTCGGACACACGCTCAAGCGTCATTGTTTCATAGTCACGAGGACCAACCCAGAAACCACCGTGTGATTGCAGTTCCTTGGTGATTTCCTGTGATCGTTCGGACATATTTGTCTGCATCGTCTCTTCTCGTAACACCATATTGTTACTATAATAACACAAAAAGCAATATTTTACAATACTTACCAATAAAAATAACTCCTCTTGGGAGTTGTTTTGGATGGTGGCGCACACTTTGTGCGCCACCATCCTGGGTATCGGCAGCGGCTCGCGCCACTATCGCCGAGTACGACGGCCCTCTCGCAGGTTCTGAATCTTGTCATCGACCCGCCAGAGTCCGATCAGCCCGAGAAACGGGGCAATCATCTTGGCGTAATTGGTCGCGACAAGTCGCCCTTCCGTGAACGCCGGGTGACGCTGCTCCCAGTTGGTGCGCCGGATTTCGACTTCTGCTGCCAGCCAGCCGATGATGGCGAACGGGCGCAGCGCATAATGCAATGTCGCAGGTACCATGGATTCTCCTAGGTTCGAGGCTTGCGCCTTTCGCTTTGACGGTCAAAGCTATTTATATTATAGCACAAAATATAATTTATATCAAGTACCCTATCACTCTCGCGCCTCAAAGATGCTACACTGGTACTATGACCAAAATTGCTATCATTGAAGACGATTCAACCATCAATAACATGTACCGCATGAAATTCGAGGCCGACGGTTTCGAGGTGGAAGTCGCCGACAACGGCAAGAGCGGCGTTGCCATGGTGCAGTCGTTTGCGCCGGATTTGATTTTGCTGGACCTGCAAATGCCTGAAATGACTGGTGACGAAGCCCTGGCCAAAATCCGCTCGCAGCCGTGGGGTGCCCGCATTCCCGTTATCATCTTGACCAACACCGGCATCGAAGAATCGCCAAAATCGCTCAAAGACCTGAACATCCACAGCTATATCGTCAAGGCAGAGCTGACCCCAAGCCAGGTCGTTGCCAAGGCCAAGCAAGCGCTCGGGCTTTAGCAAACGCCCTCCACTACATATTGACATTTCGTCAGTATATTGCTACTATGGAAGCACATTACGACGAAGGCGATCCGAACGGCTTACTACCTAAGGAGGACCTTCTTTTTATTACTTCTTGTATTTAATCTTTGCTTTGACACCGGGGCTGTCAAGTGCATCAAAATATCGCGGTTCAAGCTTGCGATAGAGCGACGATGCTTTGCGCCGAGCAGGAAAGAGCACTTTGCCGAGTCTACCTTCGTCAATCAGGAATTTTACCACTTTGTAATAATCACCGTCTGCCGAAATAAGAAATATCTTGTCGAATTCCTCTTGCCTGTAAAGCAGCTTCATAATATCAAACACTATGTCCGTATCAACATTGCCTTTCTTGATGCTCGCCATCGCTGGGTTATGTTCGCGAAAAACAAGAATAAAGCCCGCTTTTTGGATGTCATTATACATCGCCGTTTGATCATCGCTTACCGTGCCAAGGTAGTAATATGCTTCAGTAACATCGTACTTCTTGGCTAAATACGTTCTGAATCGAAAAAGATCGACTTTCCATCGTGGACTTGATGTCGTGGTGCCCATATAGAGATTCTGGCCATCAATAAAGGCGATATTGGATATGGTTTTCACTAAATTTAAGTATACCATTACTGGGGAATCGTCGCCGTTGCGGCGCGGATGACGTTGTCGAATAACGCCGACACAGTCAGCGGGCCGACACCGCCCTTTTCGGGCGTAATCGTCAGGTCATCGCGCGCGCGTACATCGGCGGCAAGATCACCGATGATTTTGCCGTGCTCAGCCGCCGTACCAGCATCGACGACTACCGCGCCTTGTTTGAGCTGCTCGGCCGTAATCAATCCCGGTACGCCGGTTGCCGTGACAATCACGTCAAAAGCCGGTAGTTGCGCAGCCATGTTCTGGCTGTTCTCGTCGAACACCGTCACGTCGTAGCCGCCGCTTTTCCAAAGCCGGGCCAGCGGCGCACCGACCAGCCGACCGTTACCGACGATGGCGATTTGTTTGCCCGCGAGATCGATGTTATAGCCCGCTACCAACCACATAATCGCCAGCGGCGTGGCCGGATCGAGTGTGGCGTTTGCGCCAAGGCCATCGACATCTTTTGCCGGTGCGACCGCGTCAACCGAAGCCTGGGTGGCTGATTCGTCGGCCAGCGGCAGCTGAATAATAATGCCATGCGTCGAGGGGTCCTCGTTGAGGCGCGCCACCACACCGAGCAGATCTACCTGGTCGATTTTATACACCTCGACATCGATCAAAATATCAGCGCCGTAGGCTTGTTTGAGTCGCACATACGAATCAATCACCGGATTGTCTATCGTCTGCACGATCGCCAATTTCGGAAACACATGGTGCGCTTGGCGCAGCGCCCGGACCTGCTTAGCCTGGCGCTCCTTGATAAAATCCGCCAAATCGCGGCCGTTGAGTACTTTTGTCATCCTCTTAAGGGTAGCATCTGCACGCCTATGGTACAATAAAGGCAATTTCAGCATAAGGAGTATTCATGCACAACACGAGCCCATACGACCCTAACCTTGCCTACCCGACGGCCCACGCGGTCACTTCCTCGGGAGCAGATCCTGCCGTCGCGGCAGTATTCATCGGTTTTGCGGTCATGTTCGTCTTGGTGTTTGCGCTGATTGCCTACGCGCTCTATGCCTTTTTGCTGAGCCGTATCTTCAAAAAAGCCGGTGTGCCGCAATGGGCAGCCTGGGTACCGATCTATAGTAGCTGGAAGCTGCTCGAACTCGGTGGCCAACAAGGTTTTTGGGCAGTACTCGGCTTGATTCCGCTCGTCAATATCGCGTCGGCCGTATTCATGTATATCGCCATGTACCATATCGGCCGCAAACTCGGCAAAGAGGATTGGTTCGTGCTGCTGGCGATTTTCCTACCGATCGTCTGGCTGATCTGGCTCGGTTTCGACGATTCGGAGTGGGACGGTGGCAAAAAACACACGTCCAAAACCCACCGCAAGCACGCGAAAAAAGCTGTCGCGTAGTAGCTATTTTCATCTAGCGTCGCACCTCTTTGTTTGGTATCATAAACACAAGCATTATGAGTCATCGAGACGGGGAAGCAGGGTTTACGATTGCCGAAATGGTGATTACATTGGTTGTATTATCACTATTTTTGATGCTCTTCTTTCAGTTGTATATTCTTGGCCTATCGCAAAAAAATGCGGTTATTTTGCGCGCGACGGCCAATGATATCGCTCTCAATAACCTCCGCAAAATCACGTCGAAAGACGATATTCCCGCAGAAGATGCCTGCGATGACACGACAAATGATTCTACCAACCCGAACAATGCGACCCTTAACTTAGACCTGAATAACGACGGTGCGACGGGTAGTTCCATCATTGGCCAATCACCTGGCGACAATAATCCTTACCCGGACTCACCAACGCTCGAGTCACTCGATAACACCGGACTTCCTTCATCGACAACCCAGACGCTGTATGTCATCTACCCGCAAGGCTGCTACGACCAAAACCCTGCAAAAATCATTTCAATCGTCACGTATAATTCGGAGATCGTTACGCATGCGACGTATGTCAACTAATACCGGTTTCACAATTCCGGAACTCATTATCGCCATGACGGTCAGCGCGATTCTGCTCGGCATGCTCTACGGCCCGCTCGACGACCTGTATCGTAGCAGTAGCAACGGTCTGCGGAGTATCGTACAAGTCACAAACACCCGAAGTGCATTGCGGCAAATCGAGCACAACATTGAACTGAGCGATAAATTTCTGCCGACTAATTACGGTAATAGTTCGTCGAGCGACGATATTCAAGATTGGGTCAACACCGGTAAGCCTGTATGGAACTGGGCCGGTAGCAGTTCAAATAGTCGCGTATTGGTGACCCAAAACTATGGCACGGACAGTAGTGGTAATATCGTCCTCACCAAGAACGACTGTGATGTTACCGCGCCACAAATCATTGAGTACGCCTATTTCCTCCAAGGTACGTCGCTCTACCGGCGAACATTAACCCTCAAGACATACCCATCCAACTGCTACGGTGCCGTCGCCAATAAACGCACGTGCCCTGCCGCCAAGACCCTCCCAAGTGGCTGTCAGGGACCCGACGCACTCATTGCGACTGGCGTGACGAACTTTTCTATTGATTACTATGCATCTTCAAGCTCTACGACACCACTCGATAATGCTTGTGGGACCGGTGGTGACTACGGCAAACACACATGCTATTCAAACAGCTTTGGCAATCCGAGCACCATACCCGGCCAAGCCTCATCCATCGTTATTAGCATCACCATTCAGACAGGCACCGGCTCAAACACTATTACGACAACTTCCCAAATGCGTATCACGAGAAAAAACGGGGTCATATCATGAAAGCACAGCAACACTCAAACGGTTTTATCCTGCCGGCAACAATTCTTTTAAGCCTTGCGATCGCTATTATTGCCGCAACTTTTATGCAATATGTCGCCAATGCGAGCGTGACGCTCAACAAACAAACCTATACGAACCTCGCCCAAGAAGCGGCCGATGCCGGCATCGCCTACGCCGTCAGTTGCCTCGAGCAATCGGCCAATCCGCTGAACTGGGGCGGCAGCGGACTTGCTCCCAATACGGACTGCTCAGGTACTGTTGCAGATAGCATTTCTCCAAATGTTGCTGGCGCAGCTAATGGCCAATGGCAAAGTACGTTCACTGTTCCTAACGCGACGCTCATTAACTCCACGCTGAAGGAAGAGCAGGTCGTTGCAAACGGTACGGTGAAGTTCTATGCAAACGGTATTCAGGTCGGTACGGTAACCGTTTCGCGAAATGTAACGGTTGTGACCAGTTTCAATACAGTAAACATATCCCAGGGCAACTCCCTGACGGCGCTCGAAAGCGACACGCATAGTTGCGCTATCGCCAATGGGCAGCTGTACTGTTGGGGGGATAACAGCAAAGGGCAGTTAGGTACAGGTGATAAAGTTGATAAATCCGTACCGACGGCTATTGCGACAGGTGTGGGCCAGATATTCTACAACAAAACAATCACCAAGGTAGCCGTGGGCACGGGCAACACCTGTGCTATCGCAGACGGGCAGCTGTACTGTTGGGGGGATAACACCTACGGGCAGTTAGGCATTGGCACAACCGCCAATACTTCCGCAAACTATAGTCCTCAGCTCGTTGCAGCAGGTTCAGGTCAGGCGTTCTCCAACAAAAAAATTACCAGCATATCGCTGAGCCAGTCCGCTTACACCAACAAATCAGCGTGCGCCGTTGCGAACGGTGTCGTGTATTGCTGGGGCTCTAACTTGACACAACAGATCGGCCAGAGTACGCCATCGACAAAAGACACGACGACACTCTATAGCTCTCCTCAACGCGTGTATGGCTATAATTCAGGCGACACGAGCTCGCTTCTGTACGGCAAAAAAACACAGTCCGTCGCTATTGGCACCGCCAATGCGTGTGCTTCGACCGCAGGGACTGTCTATTGCTGGGGCCAAGTCAGCCAAACGCCAAAAGCAGTCTCCTCAACAGATACAATCGACCCGCTGAGTCTCAAGAGTATTGGCGGTGACAAAATGTGCGCCATCGGTGCCGGGCAAATTGACTGTGGAGATGGCGGCGGGACTCTTAGTATCCAGGACAGCTGGGCCGGCTCGGATCCACCATCTGGAGGATCGGGCGCTGTCGACGCCTTCGACGGTGCCAATAAGACGACCGACCCAGCCGATTCTGGGAGCTGGACGATTTGCGCCTTTGACGGTCGCGGCAAAGATGTTCTATGTCATGGCACAGGCTTAAATTCAGCTCCACAGAGTAGCGGTACAGGTGGTACAGAAGGACGTGGCGCGACCGCTGTCGGCGTCGGAGGCATCGGCAACAGCCGCTATGGCTGCGGTGTCTTCAACGGTGGTCTTGCTTGCTGGGGTAGCGAAAAACAGGGTCAGCTCGCTATTGGTACGGCCACTGGCTCGTCGTCAAAGACAACATGGACCACCGCGATGGCAAGTGGCTTCGGCACCAATAACGCACCAGATGGCAGTACCGGCCAATATCCGTTCAAAGTTGCTGCTACCGGCCAAATTAGCGCTGGCGCCAACCATGAGTGCATGGTTGCTGACATGAATGCGCTTTGTTGGGGCTCAAACAGCAACGGTCAGATTGGCACCGGAGATACTGCAGATCAAAACCTGCCGACGATTATCGTTCCAGAGGCTCCAAGTATCTGTGTCGGATTCTATCCGATCTGCTTTGGCCACATATCAATACCGTCAGCCGTCGAACAAATTGTGGCAGGCGGCAACCACACTTGTGCGCTCGTCGACCATCAACACAACGCCGGCTTTGGCAGTTACCCTGTCTCAACCGTTGATTGCTGGGGTGATAATGCGTATGGACAGCTAGGTGGTGGTACAGGGGGTGCCGGAAACTACAGCGAATCCCATACACCCAAACTTGCCTTTTCTGGGACCAACAGAATCACCAATATCAGTACCGGTCCGCGCGATACGTGTGCGGTGTCATACTTCCAGTTATATTGTTGGGGAGATAACACCTACGGGCAGTTAGGGCAGAATCCTGGCTCATTATCAAAAACTGATACGCCCCAACTTATATCGTTACCAGGGCAAGTTACGTCAGTGAGCGTCGGTACAACGCATATCTGCGCAATCTCTAGTGGTAACAGTTATTGCTGGGGGGATAATAGTACCGGACAGCTAGGCACCGGCTCTTCAACACCTTCGAGCACCTATACGCCACAGCAGGTCACCGCTGGGGTTGCAGGTGCGACTGACGGTAACACCACGGCTGCGTTTACCGATATTGCCGCGGGCAACGGCTACACGTGCGCAATTATTAACGGTAGCGTGGCTTGCTGGGGCAAGAATACCGTTGGTCAAACCGGCAGTGGTACCTCGACCCCTCTCCCCGTCTACTCTCCAACAGCTATCAGCGGTACCCCCGGCAGTATGCAGGCGAATGCTATATCGGCCGGTGACAGCCATGCGTGTGCCGTGCTGCAAGGGGCTGTATATTGCTGGGGTGATGCCACCGGCGGAGACATAGGTGATAGCTCGACAAGCGGCATCAAGGCACCGACACTTATCAACGGCGGTGACATTGCCGTTGGAGCACCACCAGCAAATGCCTCTGTGAATGTTGCCGCAGGAGGCGACGTCTCAAGTGGTGGCACATCTTGTAGCGTGACAAATGCTAATATCTATTGCTGGGGTATCGGCACGTCCGGTCAGATTGGTAATGGCAATACATATACTATCTTGTCACCTTTCCAATCAACACCATCCCAGAGTCCTCGCTATCGATCGGTTGGCTCGGCAACTATTGGTGCCATTTACTAGCTACGACACCTTCAGTCAGGAATCTGCCATAGAAAAATCACCTACATGCAGTAGGTGATTTTTCTATGGAGGGCGTAACGAGAATAAGTTTGCACCTATGCTTGATGAACTACGGAGGTGGAGGGCTATTATCGGTAATAGCGGCCACCTGCTGACTAAGGATATACAGTCTGGTGAGCATCCCATATAGATGTTGCACTCCTATAGCCCAAGGGACTACCCCGCCTGCCACCGCTTTGCCAGTTACATGACAGGATTATATAATAGACAAAAAGGCGGAGTACCTCCCTACTTGGCGGGACATAAACATGAGACAAAACGCACAGTCATCACCGAGCTCTCTCACACCACGTCAAACAGCGTTCCTTGACGCATATACTAGCCCGTCCAGCCAAACGTTTGGCAATCACTACCAATCGGCGCTATCTGCTGGGTATAGCGACCAGACGGCCCGTAATCTCTCGCATCTACAGCCTGCTTGGCTATCGGAAAATATCGGACAAATAGCTGTCATAACGCCCGAAGAGATAATGCAGCAGCTTACAGATGTCATACAGGACACAGGAGAGCCGACGATTGTTCGGCTGAAAGCTATCGAAATGGTTATGAGAGCTTACAGTATGCTTTCGCAAACCAAAGACAAAGCAGGACAATCCGTCAGTCTATCTATCGACCTAACAAATAGATGAATGAGCAACAGACGGTTACTATTGCATTCTACGAGCGACGTCCGAGGAATCGTTTGATTGCATCACCAGCAAGGCTGTAGGTGAGCGGAGCAGCCATAGTGACAAAAATGGCCGACCCGATGATTTTCTTCTCAAAATACTGTCCAATGGTAATAGTTTCCATACCTGTTGGCAACTCACAATCCGAATCGGTAAACCTACCGTCATATTCAGTCACACAACCACCGCCCACTGATTGCGTTATCTTACCGTCGACGAAATTCCCAGAGGATTGGTCCACCAGGAAAACACAGCCGATAAAAAGGGTAGCCGCAAGAATACATGCCATGAATGCAATAAAACCGACCAGTGGGCTTTCATCTGTGCGATGCTCACGAAATCGTACAGTATAAACGCCTGCCATAAGGCCAAATGTAATTGCAATACAGACCGTGATAACGATGATTAGCTTACCGCTCATATCTATCCCCTACGTTGAGTGTCAGCGGAACACTCTTCCTTAGCACTTCTCTGTACCATAGGGTTGTCGTTATTCTTGGCGTATTCACAAGATTGCCGCTTGTATTCATCAGGGTTTACGAATCGCTGCTGCCAAAATTCATATGGCCCACCAGTGCTCGACGTACCACGGCCCACTTCGGCCGCCACACCAAGCGCAATACAGACCAGTACTATCGCTATCAGGGCTACTAAGAACGCTCTTCGGCTTGAGATAGATTGTCCGTGATTCATAAGTGACGACCACCACGGCTTGCGCCTATTATTGTGCCGCCAACACTGCCAAGCAGCCAGCAACCAATGAATAGTCCAACAGCCCAAAGCCAACCCCACTCGAGAAAAGCCAATACAGCAGTTACAATGAGCAGTAGGAAACTGACACTCGCTAGTTGATTGCGCAAGCTACCTCGCCCACCAAGCGCAAGACTCATAAGAATTACTGAAATGATAAAAAGGGCTGCTATGAGTATCGTCATAAATATCTCCCGTTAGTTGATGAATGACGACAATCAAAAAGCTCGCCGCCAGCGATAGCCGAAGCTACCTGATACCGTTTCCAGTACCAACCATTGCAAACAGTGCTCTGACGACGAGCTTGTTGTTTGCAATGGATTTATCGCCATACCTTCGCTTGCGCGTGGCTCTAGGCTGGCTCGAATGAGCTTATCGCCAGTATCGCAAAAAACGAGTGAATTAACAATGACCACTGATGCAAAGAGGCTCACAAATGTCACAACAAAAATACACCGAACTTTGACCTATACTGGTTAGTAACAATCTAAGGAGGTATTACGTTACGGGTCAAAAAAGACCCGTCCGACTGGCACAGTTCAGCTGGTAACATATTTGGCCTATCACAGGTGAATATTCGTAAACCCGAACCACTAACCTCAATACCCGCTACAAAACAGGAGAAAGTCGATGCCGCTAAGACATGGGCTCAGTTCTTTTTGTCCGAGTATCTATATGAAAAGTCCTTGCTGGACGATGCCAACCAGGAGATAATAGAAGAGCCTACAATTTATCATGACAACCCCGATAGCTAAGCTTGAAATCAGTAACGGCGGTCACTGTTCCGTGTCATGCGGAGTAGGCCAGTGGCTGCCGTTTCTGTTTTGGAGGTAGCAATAATGCAAACACAAGCCATCACCCTATGCAGGGTATCAACACTAGGTCAGCTACGAGATGGCAACCTTGACCCACAGATTGAACGGGTCAATAAGGCTGCTGAGTTATTAGACGTGAACATTGTCAAAAGGTGGGAAGTCGCTGCGTCAAGCCGTAAGGGCAAGAACATGAAGCGCAAAGATCTCCAGGAAATGCTGGCCTTTTGCCGTAAGAACAGGCGCGTTAAGTACCTCATCGTGGACGAACCGGACCGGTTTATGCGCTCAGTCAAGGAATACTATTGGTGGAAGGTGGAGTTTGAGCGGGTTGGCGTAGAGATTAGGTTTGCAAATAACCCCTTAGCAAACTCCGAAGATGACCGAGTGGTGTTTGACGAGCTGATAGACGTGTATCGGGCAGAACAGAGCAATAATGAACGCATCACCAAGACACCAGAAAAGCAGATGGCAAAGATGCGCGCTGGCTACTATCCGTTTCCTCCCCTGCCTGGCTACCGTAAAACAGACGTTCTCAGCCTTCATGAACCTGACCCAGAACGTTTTCATCTGCTGCGAGCAGCATTCAAATCAGTCGCTAGTGGCATCGCCACACCCAATGAGGCGTTGAAGAAAATGACGGAAAGCGGCTACCGTACAATCAATGGCAACGCTATGGATATGGAGCATTTTAAGCGGTTCGCAGTACGGCCATACTATGCAGGTATCATTCAAGTTGCTGACTGGCCTGTTGCCACCGAGCAGGGTCTTCATACGCCAATGCTAACCAAGGAGGAGCACGAAGCTCTGAAGCAGATTATGAGCGGCAAGAAAAGAAAATTCGCCATCAACAAAAAGAACCCTGACTATCCGATGAACGAGATGCTTTGCTTTGACTGTCGTGCCGAGCTGATGGGCCAATACAAGCTGACTGGCTACCGCAATCACAATGGGAAAACGACCGCATCTGACGAACGGCGTTACTACCATCGTTATCGTTGCAGAGGCTGCAATACTTACTTCACACGGGACGAGCTACACGACAAGGTATCAACCAAGCTGGACAACATCATCTTGGAAGACAAGGAGTTACTCATAGCAGAGCTAAGGACGGCATGGCGCTCGCAAATGGCAACCAACACCAACAAGATTGTTGCCCTGGAGAATCGTATTCATACTATCGAACAAGAGCAGGTCAAGCTAGCTGTCAGTCTGGCGACGACAGATAGCGAGGTGGCCAAGGACGCACTGACAGCGGCAATCGAGCAAAAGGAGCAGGATAAGCAAGCGGCCGCAACAGAGATGGCTATATACACTGATATTGATGCCGAGATGGAGGCATTTATCGGCTATTCCATCAATTACACCGAAGAGCTGAAGGCGAAATACTGGTCACTGGACTGGGACAGACGCAAAAGGTGCGAACAGTTGCTATTTCCAGACGGATTTTATGTGACGCGTGAGAAAAATGTTTACACCCCACGAGTTTCGCCCATTTACAGAGAAGACTCCAAGCAAAAAGACCTGACAAAACATCAGGTCTCCTTGCTTGGAGGGCCAGGTGGGGCTTGAACCCACGACACCCTGCTTAAGAGGCAGGTGCTCTAACCAGCTGAGCTACTGGCCCGCGTCGGAACTCACTTTCGAGGCCTCGTTTTGCCGCTAGCGGCAAAAGCTTCGTCTCTTCGTTGTTCCTCCTTTCAAAAAACGAAACAGCCTTGAGGCTTGGTTTCATTTTTTGGTAGATCGCAAACGACCTTGAAACAGATTAACAACTACTCACCAATCTGTCAATTGGTACCCCGCACAGGGGTATCAAGATATATCTTCCTCACGTGCTCGAAACTATGAGGTAGTTTCTGCGCGCGTTCGTCGCTATCGCACCTTACAGGTTCGGATTCGCTTTGCGAATCAACCACTAAAATAAGACTCTTCAAAAGAGCCTTATTTTAGTGGTACCCCGCACAGGAGTCGAACCTGCAACCTCCGGTACCGGAAACCGACGCTCTATCCAGTTGAGCTAACGGGGCATGTTCTTTATTTTACCAAATGAGGTGCAAGAAACGTATTTTCTTAGTATATAATGAGTTTACGTTTATGAAAAAATACAAAGTTATCGTTAGCACCGACCTCAGCGACGCGCCAAGAGACCATGAGATGTCGGCAGCGCTCATTCTTGCCCACCACTTTAAAACTGATGTTACATTCCTCCGTCCACAAACACGCAAAACGCCAGACATAGACGTAGACGGCATAAAATGGGAGATTAAAAGTCCGAAGGGAAATAGCAAGAAAACAATCGAGAACAACTTACGCTTAGCTCGTAGACAATCTCGCTATATCGTACTCGATCTAACAAGAAGTAAGATACATACGACAAAGGCAGTCGCAAAAGCAAAGTTTTACATACGTACTGAGGCACATTCCGTAAAACACCTAAAAATTATTACCAAAGCACAGAAAATAATTGACATACTATAAGCATCTTGCTAAAATATAGCTAGATGAGGCGCACGCGTTACTGTATTGTATCAACTGCGTCTTTTCTTTTTGGAGTCGAATAATCTTGGTACACCCGGAGGGACTCGAACCCCCGATAATGGTTCCGAAGACCATTGTGATATCCACTTCACCACGGGTGCAAACACGTGCATGCACGTATCTGTTATTGTACCATTCATACCGACATTAGGCTATAATAAACGTCAGCTATGAACATCAAAACAAACATCGCGCTTTCAACTCTCACCACCATGAAACTCGGTGGCAACGCCAGTTACGTGGTCGAAGTTACGAGCCCGGAAGAGGTGCGCCAAGCCTACCAAAATGCCCAAAAACTTGGCAAACCGGTCTATGTCATTGGCGGCGGTAGCAACCTCATCGCGCACGACGAAGGTTTCGATGGCGTGATTATCCTCATGCGTATCCCTGGTATTACCACTGCTGCTAACGACGATACCTCAACTACCCTCCAGGCAGGAGGTGGTGAAAAATGGGACACGTTCGTAGAATATAGCGTCGGCCTAGGCCTCAATGGTATCGAGGCTATGTCTGGCATCCCTGGCACCGTTGGCGCTGCACCAGTGCAAAACATTGGCGCTTATGGCCAGGAGCTAGCCGATACATTTGTGTCTCTCGAAGCTTATGACACGCAAACCGACTCGTTTGTGACACTGCGTTCAGAGGATTGCCACTTCTCGTACCGCCATAGTATTTTTCGCGGTGAGGCAGTAGGTCGCTATATTATATGTAGTATTACGCTCAAACTTTTCAAAAAATTACCCGAGCCACCTTTTTACGATAGCCTCCAGCGGCGTTTCGACGAGCTTTCCATCACCAGCTACACGCAGCAAATAGTCCGCGACAACGTACTGGCCATCCGCGCCGATAAGCTGCCCGACCCTGCCAAATTGCCAAATGCTGGCTCGTTTTTCAAAAACGCCATTGTCGAGGACTGGCAGGCAAATAGTATCAAGCAGCAATATCCCGACGTCAAAATGTTTGACCAGGGTAACAAAATGTTCAAAATACCCGCCGGCTGGCTGATAGAAATGTCAGACCTCAAGGGCGAAGTGCTCCACGGCATGAAAGTTCACGATGGCAACGCCGTTGTACTCATCAACGAATCAGCACACAGCTACGCCGACTTGGCTGCCGCTCGTGATGAAATCATCGGAGCTGTCAGGGACAATTTCCAAATCTACTTAACCCAAGAACCTCTCGAGCTCACACCACCGACGAGTCAGTAAAAATACTTGCACTATGCTTATGGCTATAGTACACTTACCCCATAAGCAAAATTTTAATAAGGGGCATCAATTAGAATGAGTCTTTCACATATCAAAAAAATGAGTGCCGAACGTGGTTTTACCATCGTTGAGCTCTTGATCGTCATCGTGATTATCGGTATTTTGGCCGCAATCGTCATCGTGGCATACAACGGTATTACCAACAAAGCCAACGACGCAGGCTACAAGCAAGACGCAGATAGCATTGCAAAGGCTATCGAGAGCTTTAATGCTGATACTGGTGCATATCCTGCCGCTTCTCCTGCAGGTATCCCAGCAGCTGGTTATGGTGTCCTAGCAGCTCCATCTGGCTTCACTGGAACTCTTAGTGCAACATTCCCAGCAAACGTTCAGTTCATATCTGTTACTGCTGCACCAACAACAACAACTGTTGCAACAACGGGTTGTACGACTACTTCCCCTGCTCCTACTTGGGCAACTTGTAAGTCAGGTGGCACAAGGACATACGCTGTATGGTTCAAGACAGCTGGTGCATGTGTGTACTACACACAGACAGCTGACTCAACTGTCCAGAAGACGACTGCAGGCGCTCCAACCGGCTGTTAGTAACAGGCTAATACATATAAAATATCCTCGGTTCGGCCGAGGATATTTTTTTGGAAATATCACAAGCTACTTATCGCTTGGCAATGGATACTGCAACGCAAATGCCTTCACATCGGCACGAATCTGCGCTAGCTTGTCTTCATCGTCACGATTATCAATCGCCTGCTTCATCCATTCGGCGATCTGCGGCATGTGCTGCTCGGTGAGGCCACGTGTGGTGAGAGCCGGTGTACCCAGGCGAATGCCGCTTGGCTTAAACGGCGGTAATGGATCGTCGGCGACGGCGTTTTTGTTAAGTGTCAGGCCGATTTTGTCCAACGCAGCTTCGGCAACACCACCATCAATACCAAATGATTTATACACATCAGCCAGTATCAAGTGATTGCTCGTGCCGCCAGTTACCAGCTGGAAACCACGCTGCTGCAGCTCATCAGCTAGCACTGCAGCGTTTTTGACAATTTGCGCAGCATACTCTTTAAACTCAGGCTTGAGCGCCTCGCCAAACGCAACAGCTTTGGCTGCAATCACATGCATATGCGGGCCACCCTGCATGCCAGGGAAAATAGCCCGGTCGATAAGTGTCGGGATGTTTTCAAGTGTCTTTTCTGGTGCTTTGAGCGGGCTACTCACCGTACCTTTGCTCAGTATCAACCCACCACGTGGACCACGCAGTGTTTTGTGCGTGGTCGTCGTAATGACGTGAAAACCATAGTCAAACGGATTCTTAGCCACGCCACCTGCAATCAGCCCGGCAATGTGCGCCATATCTGCCATCAGCAGTGCGCCAACTTCGTTGCCAATTGCCGCAAACTTGGCATAGTCCAGTTCGCGTGGGTAGGCGCTAAAACCGGCCAGGATAATCTTTGGCTTGTGTTCGAGCGCGAGCTGGCGCAGCTCGTCGTAGTCGATTTCACCGGTCGTGATGTCTTTCATCTTATACCGAATGAAATTATATAGATGAGCGCTGCGTGTGACAGGCGCACCGTGTGTCAAATGCCCACCGTGTGACAGGTCCATCGCCAGCACTGTATCGCCCGGCTCCAGCCACGCAGTATAGACCGCTTCGTTGGCCGGCGCACCACTGTGCGGCTGCACGTTGGCATGATCTGCGCCAAATAGTTGCTTGGCTCGGTCGATCGCCAGCTGTTCTACCTGATCGGTAAACTCTTGCCCACCATAGTAGCGCCTACCTGGATAGCCCTCGGAATATTTGTTGGTAAACACGCTGCCGAGCGCTGTTAGTACATCGCGCGATACGTAATTTTCACTTGGTATCAGCTCCAGGCCTTCGCGCTGGCGTTGCTCTTCACCTGCTATCAAATCTGCAACTTGTGTATCTTGCATCATATCCCCCATTCATCATAAGTAATAATAGAACCTTTCATGTCGTGCTCAGAACCGGTTGCTATTGTTACACCATAGGTTCATTATATACTACGCTCCAAAACCATAAAAATATTGACAATATATCATGTGTGATATAAAATGGTATTTATGAGTCCCGAAGATTACAAGGTGAAAATCGGCCTACTTATCCAGGAGAGCCGTCAACATCGCGGCTTTACCCAGTCGCAGCTAGCCGAAGCGCTCGGCACCAGTCAAAGCGCTATTAACCGCATCGAAAAGGGCGGCCAAAACATCAGCCTTGAGATGATTGCTCGCATCAGCGACGTGCTCAGCCACGATATCATGACATTTAACAAACCAGGCAAAATCAATTTCCGTGTATATGGTGGCAAAAAACTATCTGGCAGCATCGAAACCAAAACCAGCAAAAACGCGGCGGTTGCTCTACTCTGTGCCAGCCTACTGAATCACGGCAAAACAACCCTGCGCCGCGTAGCTCGTATCGAAGAGGTTAACCGTATTATCGAAGTGCTGCAAAGTATTGGTGTGAAGGTCCGCTGGTTGAACGAAAGCGACCTTGAAATCATCCCACCGAAGAAATTGCAGCTCGAGAACATGGACATCGAAGCAGCCAAGCGCACACGCACCGTCATCATGTTTTTAGGGCCGCTTATGCACCAATATGCCAACTTTCATCTGCCCTACGCTGGCGGATGTAACCTAGGCAAACGTACCGTCGAGCCGCACATGACCGGCTTACGGCCGTTCGGTCTTGAAGTTGAGGCCCGCGAAAACACCGATTATTATAATGCCACTGCCAAGCCACAAGCCGTCACCCGACCGATCATCTTGACTGAGCGCGGCGACACGGTAACCGAAAATGTCATCATGGCGGCGGCCTTGCAAACCGACATGGTGACTATTCGCAATGCGAGTCCTAATTACGCCGTACAGGACCTCTGCATCTTCTTGCAAAAACTTGGCGTCAAGATAGAGGGCATCGGCACCACAACGCTAACCATTACCGGTGTCACACACATCGACAAAGATGTTGAGTATTACCCCAGCGAAGACCCGATCGAAGCTATGAGTTTCATCGCGGCTGGCGTGGTGACCGATAGCGAGATCACGATCACCCGCGCGCCAATCGAATTCCTGGAAATCGAGCTTGCAACCTTGGCCGAAATGGGACTGCAGTACGACCTTAGCGACGAATACACGGCGCACAACGGCCACACGCGGCTCGTCGACATCCACCTTAAGCACTCTGTACTGACCGCCGCCAAAGACAAGTTGCATGCGTTGCCGTTCCCGGGCATCAACATGGACAACCTGCCGTTTTTGGGCCTGATTGCCACCAAAGCCACTGGTCGTACGCTCGTACATGACTGGTCGTACGAAAACCGTGCGATTTACTTTACTGAGCTCAGCAAGCTCAATGCGACGATTGAGCTACTTGATCCGCATCGCGTTTACATCGTCGGGCCGACCAAGTGGAAGCCGGCCGACGTTGTCGCACCGCCTGCGTTGCGTCCGTCGGTCGTTATCTTGCTTGCCATGCTCGCCGCACCGGGTGAATCAACGCTGCGCGACGTCTATTCGATTAATCGCGGCTACGAAGAGTTAGCAAGCCGGCTCAACAGTCTTGGTGCTTCGATCGAAACGATTCGCGAAATCTAGCCTATCTCTGTTATTTGTGCTACAATTGCCTATGTTTGGCGAATTTAGCTCAGTTGGTTAGAGCGTCGGGTTGTGGTTCCGAAGGTCGTGGGTTCGACCCCCATAATTCGCCCCAAGAAAAAACTCCGTATTATACGGAGTTTTTTCTATGAATATTTGTCATAGCTACGGCTTGGTGGCTCTATGAAATGCTCACGGCGCTCCACAGATTTCGTGTCAATCTGATTCCTATCTTTGATACCACCCTGCTGACGATTACTCGTAACCGCTCCGTCACTTAACGAATCTGTGCTTGCATCGTAAACCTGGCCGCGCGTTTGGTCAGCCGTACGCGCTTTAGCCGAAGAGCCCTGACGACCAAGCCGTGAATACTGATACGCGCCGACAACCCGTGGTTGGTTCAGTAGCTTTCGGCGCTGATCCATAGACAGCCCGCCTGCGCCACCACCGCCAGCTACTGCGCCATAGCCGCTGCTATGTGCGACATCATCGGCCGTCATGCCCTGGTTCAAAAACTGATTAAGATCGGCCATGCTCCGCTGCCTCGGCGGCGTCAGCCTCTGCTTTGTCTTCATGAATCGTGCCGAACGGATGCTCGGCTGGTGCGTAAATCGAATAGAGCTTCAGAGGCGTGTCGCCGGTATTGATGATGTTGTGCCAGGTACCTGCCGGCACGAAAATCGCAAAATCGTCTGCGGCGTCCTGTTCAAAATCAAGGTTGTGTTCGCTTGGGCCCATCCGCACCAGCGCCTGGCCTTGTTCAATGCGCAGAAACTGGTCGTGGTCTTCATGCACTTCCAGACCGATGTCATCACCGACTTCCACGGCCATCAGGGTCATTTGCAGGTTCGCACCTGTCCATTTTGCAACGCGAAACTTGTTGTTTTCGAGCGTTGCTTGCTCGACGTTCACGACGAACGGCTTGCCACCGTAATCTTTCGTATCTGCCATAGTATAATCTCCTTGTGCTTACCAGTATAGCAAAGTTTGGTATAATCGTATGAGTCTGCGGGCGTCGTATAATGGCTAATATGCCTGCCTTCCAAGCAAGCGATGCGAGTTCGATTCTCGCCGCCCGCACCAAAATTATAAGACCATGAATAATCATTACTATGTCGGTTCATACAAGGAAGATGGCTTAAACGGCCCCAATCGTGGATGGATTGTTGGCAATGCCAATTTTGATTTATCCCGTACAACAGAGGCTGTAGGTATTAAGTACTGGCAATTCCAAGTCGGACCTACCGACCATCCCACAAAAGTGTCTTCGGTCGTTGAGTGTACTTTTATACTAAAAGGCAAAGTGCGAGGTATCATAGATGAACAAGAAGTAATTTTAAGTGCCGGTGATTATATTGTCATACAACCCGGTGTAAAAAATAATACTGTCATCGAAATACTGGAAGCTGCCGAAGGACTTACTATCAAGGCGCCTAGTGGTCTCAACACCAAAACGATTGTAAAATAGGGCATCATCCCACATCAAAAGGAGAAATTATGCATACAAAAATCATGAAACGAATCGTCAGTCTGGAATATTTGGTCGCAGCGCTTTTTATAGCTGCGTTTTTTGTTGAAGTTGGTAAATTCGATTGGTGGTGGCTGATTATACTGTTTGTTGTTTTCGATGTGTCAGCTGTTGGGTATCTTGTTAGTAGCAAAGTAGGGGCATTTACCTATAACCTTGGCCACAGCCTCATCGGGCCGACCATTTTAGCTACCGTTTATATTGCCACGACTAACCAAGTCGTTCTGTTTGTCACCCTGCTCTGGCTGTTCCACATTTTTGTCGATCGAACGCTTGGCTACGGACTGAAGCACACCAAAGGTTTCCAGCATACCCATCTGGGACCAGTCGGCAAAGCCAAGAAAAAGTAGTTTAGTCAGTGAGTGATGCCGAGAACGGCGTGAAGTTCGTCTTTTTATCGTAGGCATCGACTGCCTCGGCGCGCTTCAGACTGTTGATGATGCGATAGGTAATCGGCAGCACGACGATTTCGTAGCATGACTTGAACGTCCAGCCGACAAGCACGTAGTTCAGCAAATCACCGCCACTAAGGATTCCGCCAAAAGCAATCGTACAGAATACGATGCTATCGAAAAGCTCGCCAATAACCGTCGAGCTGACAAGCCGCAACCACATTTTTTTGCCTTTGGTTTTGACCTTTAGCTTCGCGAGCACGTATGAGTTCAAGAACTCACCGATCAAATACGCCGTCAAGCTGGCTACGACAATTCGCGGGAAAAAGCCAAGCACCGCTTCAAACGCCGACTGATCCGTATAGCCCGGTGCAATCGGCATGTAGCGCACGACGGTAAAGCAAAAGACCGCCAGCAGCATGATGCCAAAGCCTGTCCAAATCGCCCGACGCGCATATTTGTAACCGTACACTTCTGTCAAAACGTCGTCCAAGATGTACACGACCGGAAACAAAATGCCGCCACCATCGGTAAAAATACTAAACGAGCCAATCTTGAATTCAATCAGCTTAGTTGCCGCAAGGTTTGATATAAGCAGCGACGCGGCAAACACCGCCACGATCACATCGAAATATTTGTAAGTCCTCTTCATACTGCACCAAATTGTATCATAGTCTCATCTGTTATAATACGAGCGAGGGGTGAGCCCCTCTTTATCACACCCGCCCTGGTAGCTCAGCTGGATAGAGCAGAGGACTTCTAAGCCTAAGGTCGTTGGTTCAAGTCCAACCCAGGGTACCATTTTAGACAAATGAATTTCATAGAATAATCATAGACAAGGAGAATATTATGTGGGAATTATACGTGTTCAGTTTCCTCGCGGGACTATTCGCTGCGAATGCGCTACCGCATCTTGTCAAAGGCGGAACGGGACAACGATTTCAAACACCTTTTGGCAAAAATTCATCGGCAATCGTGAATGTACTTTGGGGTTGGGCTAATGCCCTCTTGGCAGTCATTTTCTTACATTTTTCACACCCATGGCCACATGCCTATAGAGCTTCCGTGACTTTTGTCCTTGCTGCACTGGTTATGCTAGTAGTTAATGCACTCATTTTTTCGAGGGGTGTAAAACATTCGAAATAATGAACACTGTACTGTAACTTTTGAATTATTTCTTGAATTTTGGCAGCAGCAAAGATGGAATCAGTACCAGCGCCACAAAGCCGATTGACCACCAAAAACTGATGTTAAACGCGTGCGCAGGCAGTAACTGCGTCGTGAGCGCATGCGTTAGGATAAGTGTCAGGATAGCAGTACCAAAGGCGCCGCCGATTTGCTGCACGATACGTACCGTGCTGCTAGCATCTGGCACTTCTTCGTGCGACAGCCCTTGGAACGCCCCGACCATGACCGCCATGTTGATTGGTGTGAGGCCCATGCCGCGAACGAGCAAGACGGCCGAAAGCAGCCACTCGTTCGTGTTCGCAGTCGCGAATGCAAGCGGCAAAGTCCCCAGAACGGTCAATAGCAGACCACCAATAATAACTGGCCGTGGCCCGATTTTGTCGACTAGTTTGCCCGAAAATATCCGTGGCAGGAACGAACCGATGCCTTGCGGCGCGAGCAGCAATCCGGTTTCAAGCACGCTTCGATGCTGGACATCCTGATAAAACAGCGAGATGAGCAGCAGCGGTCCGTAGACCGACAAACCCGACAAAAAGAAAATGAGCAGCGACATGGCATATGATCGCGACCGAAGCAGTTTGACATTAATAAGCGGCTGCACTTTTCGCAGAGCATAGAGCGTAAAACTGGCAAGCAAAACGAGACCGACCACTATCGGTACATAGACGTCCCTGGCAAAAAATCCATTCGCACCGGTCGCCTGCGATAAGCCGTAGAGAATGAGCGCAAACGCAGGTGCAAGTTGCAGAAAACCGACCATATCAAAAGCATGATGGTTCGATGACGGTTCGTCTTTTGGCAGCCGCCACCATGCCAGAACTATGCCGATAAGCACAAGTGGCACATTGATGTAAAAGATCCAGCGCCAATCCAGACTGTTCATGACAAGTCCAGCAATCACCGGACCAAGAACTGGCACGACCACGATTGGCAGCGAAGCGGTTGCCATCAGGCTGCCGAGCGGCGCGCCTTTTGCCGCACGAATCATCAGCGTGGTCATGAGCGGCGTGATAATACCAGCAGCCGCACCTTGAATAATGCGGAATACGATCATGCTTTCGATGCTCCACGACAATCCGGCAAGTACCGACCCAACAAGGAAGAAAATGAGCGACAGTATCCAGAGCTTTTTGCCGCCAAGCCTTTCGAGCAACCAGCCACTTGCTGGAATGATAATGCCCATCGCCAGCAAATAGCCGGTAATCGTCCACTGGCTCAGTGAAACGGTCGTACCAAGATCGTGACCTAGTTGCGGCAGCGCCACATTCACAACCGTGGTGTCGAGCATCGGTGCGACGGCGCCGAATATCAGCGTCCAAACAAGCGCCTGCAACCCCATCGGTGGTTTGATTGGTTTCGTTTTTGTTGTCATATGCCTCATTTCTATTAGATACTTAAAGTATCTAATGTTTCTGTATAATAAGATACAGAAAGTTCCGCTGTGATGTCAAGAGAAAAAGCACAACCAGTACGCCGTCGTGGCGCAGCGCTCGAAAAAGCGTTGCTTGATGCCGCATGGCAAGAACTGAATGACGTCGGTTACGAGCAGCTAACATTCGAGAACGTGGCACGACGAGCAGGCACAAGCAAAACGGTGTTATACCGCCGCTGGTCAAACCGCGTAGAGCTTGTGCACGCAGTGCTGCGAGCGCACCACCCGCTGCTTGCAGACTTTACTCCCGACACAGGTTCTCTCCGAAATGATGTCATCGCTCTGCTGCAACATATGGCAGACGGTATCGATGAGTTTCGCATGGGTATTCAGGCTGGGATCTTTATCGACATTATGAGCAACAAGGACAGTCAGTCGTATTTGTACAGCGAAATCACGAAAAGCAACGTCGCCATCATGCAGCGGGTCATACAGCAAGCACGAAATCGTGGCGAAGAGGTTGTAGATCCTATTCCCAACCGAGTACTACTACTGCCGCTTGCACTGATTCGCAGCGACTTGCTTCTCGGTGGCGGCAAGGTTCCAACTCAATCTGCAATCGAAGAAATTGTTGACGACATATTCATACCACTTGTCACGAACACTATTTCTTAAGCAAGCTGACAAACTCTTGCGATACTGCCTGCACTGGTTGTCTGTACCGAGCAAACGCCGCATCGATATCTTTGAACTGACCGTTTTCATCAAACATTTCCTCCGCTATATCCAGCGGCGGGTTGGTTGCCATGTTGTACATATGAAGACCCTGCGTCACGAGTTTGAGCGCCAGCGTTCCCTGAAAACCGCCATGCGCGCCGTAGCAGATAAGACTGACGGGTTTGTGACTCCATTCATCAAACAAATAATCCAACGCGTTTTTCAGAACAGCCGGGTAGCCCCAGTTATATTGCGGAAACACGATGACAAATCCATTGTAGCCGCTGATCTTTTCACTCCATGCTTTCGTGTGGTCATTTTGATACTGGTGCCGCTCGGGTACTTTCGGCTCGTCTAAAAACGGCAGATTTATTGCAGCCAAATCAATCAATTCAAGATCAAGCTGGTCGTTTTGCATGTGTTGCTGTACCCAAGTGGCAACATCGAGCGCGATGCGTGTCGGTCGGTTGCTGCCGACGATGATGCCGATCCGTGGTTTCTTATTCATAGGTTCTCCAATTTATGTGTATTATACACATATTTTATATCTCGTGGTATTATATTGCAAGGATGTACGATAGCATTCATCAATCACTGCTCGAAATCGTCGGTTTTATGAATCGGCCTAGTCAAGACGAGGTCTTGCTGCAACGCGCTGGCGTATCGCTCGAACAAGCACTTTTTCCGCTGCTCATTGTCATCAGTCACAAAAAGCCCATTGGCATTGTCGAGCTTGCCGGATACGTCAACAAGGACTACTCTACCGTGAGTCGCCAAGTTGACAAGCTTGTGCAACGTGGCCTCGTCGCAACCAAACGCGCAGAAGAAGACCGGCGCATTCGCATGCTTGTCACGACACCCGCTGGAAAGGCAATGATTGAGAAAATTCGCCATGCCCGCAGACAACTCATGCAAGAAGTGCTAAAAAATTGGAGCGACGAAGAAATCGTCCAGCTAGAGGAGACGCTGAAACATGTCGTCGATTCGCTCGAGACAAGATCATTTTAGTTGACCAACATGCGACATATTGCTATCGTTTAACTACGCATGGCCAAAAACCAGAAGAAACAAAAACAGGCAGCGACTCTCGAGAAAATACTCATCTCTGCAGGCCTCGCTGTCGTTGCACTTGGCTGTCTTGCAAGTCTCTTTTATCTGTATGTGAATCGTGGATTCGTTCATGCAGGGTTTTTGGGTATTGCTTACTACCTTGACTACCTTATTTTGCTAGGTGGCGGGCTTATTGCCGGATACATGACGGCTCGTGGTAGCAAGCAAGAACGTTTGTTTAGCGGTGTCAGCTACGCGTTTTTTGCCTTTGTGCTGTATTTCGTCTATGACGCAATTCGCATACTGCTGCAGAACATATTCGGATACCCGACCTATCCGCTTAGTCTCTATGTTTTCGAAGGTGGACCGCTCGTGGCACTCGCTCTCACGATTATTTTTGCCTATGTTTTACGTAAGCAAAAAGGGGGTTCGCTGCTCACACGACGCTCGTTCATCATCTTATTTATCGTCTATCAGCTTTGCGCATACGGTAGCGTCCTCCCAATTTTCATGCCGTCATCTGTCGAAACAGTCACTAATCCGTTTCTCCTCACCATTGGTAGCATTCTGGCTGAGCCGTTTGTCATTATGGTCGTGACGTTCTTGTTGCTCGTGCGTGTCAAAAATATATTCGACCGACTATTCTATGCAACGTTTGTTGCTACTTTTTCTATGATTCTCGCGGATGCTTTGTGGGATTTTCGTCGAGATCCATCATTTGACGCGACGATGGTATTTCAAGGATTCGTCATTGCTATCGTACTCATCGTGACCATCCTGTTCGTACTAAAATTAGAATGGATAACGAAAAAGGCATGAGCGAGAGACAACAAAACGCAAAACACATCAAAAAACACGCCAGCAAACGGTTGCGGCGCAACTTACAGATTCTCTCCGTCGTCTATGCCGTCTTATTTGTCGTAACGCTTTATGACGTCTTTGTGTCTGGTACCTTGTTTTCGCAGGTTATTATCGCGGTTATTATCGGCCTTGTTGCCGGTATCGTATCGTCACGTATGTACAAAATATCGTGGGATGCAGGCGAGGAAAAGGTCGTCGGGCGTATCGATATCTACGGCATTGTCGTACTTGCGCTATTTATCGTGTTCGAGTTGAACCGGTCGTGGATCGCACATTTTTTTGCCAGCGGCACGGCGCTTGGTTCGCTCAGTCTCGTCCTTGTCACGAGTGCGTTGTTCGGACGTATGTTTGGTACTGCGAAAAAAATCTTGCGCGTACTCAGAGACGAAGCGATTATTTAGCTATTACTTTCGCTTTCGAGCAGCTGGGAGACTTGGTCGTGCGTGATTTCGATGACACTGCCCGGTTCCACCGAACCGGAAAGCATTTGTTTGGCTACCAAGTTTTCGACAGCCCGCTGCACGACGCGACGCATCGGTCGGGCGCCCAAGCGCGGATCGTAGCCTTTTTCAACCAGTAGTTCCTTGGCATCGTCGGCGACATGAATGCTGATTTTTTGCAGCGCCAGTTGTTTGTTGATACCCGCCAGAATCAAGTCGATAACCTGCAGCAACTCTGGCTTTTCCAACGGACGGAAAATAACGATTTCGTCGAAGCGGTTCAGGAATTCCGGACGAAACTGATTACTGTTAATCAGTTCGTCCACGAATTGCTGTTCGAATTCCTGGAGCTTCATGCCGCGCTCAATATATTCGCGGATCCGATCTGCGCCAGCATTACTGGTAGCAATCACGATAGCATCGCGAAAACTGACTTCACGGTTTTTGATGTCGCGTAAAATGCCTTCGTCGAGCAGCTGCAGCAACGTGGTCAAAACCTGCGGATGGGCTTTTTCGATTTCGTCGAGCAATACCACACTGAACGGCTGCTTCATTGCTTGCGCAGTCAAACTGGCCGGGTCATCAGCACCATCGGCAATGAGCCGTGACACATCTTCCGGTCGGACGTATTCGTTCATGTCGAGTCGGATCATACGGTCTTCGCCGCCAAAATAGACGTCTGCCAGCGCTTTGCTCAGTTCTGTTTTACCGACGCCCGTTGGTCCAAGAAACAAGAACGTGCCGATCGGCCGGTTTTCATTGCGCACGCCGGCGCGAGCTCGGCGAAGTGCATCGCTCACCACCTGCACGGCCCGTGTTTGATTGATCATGCGCTCATGAATCAGGTCTTCCAGGTTCAAGAGCTTTTCACGTTCGTCTTCATCGTTCGCGACGCCGACTTTGATGTTCATGGTTTGCTCGATTGCCTGCTGCACGGAATTGCCTGTAATAAACCCGTCTTCGCCGTAACTGGCTGCGCTTTCTAGTAACTTCAGGGCACGGCCGGGCATTGCCAAATCATGCACATACCGTTCGCTCAACCGATAGGCTTCGGCTAGCGACTGATACATGTAGGTCACTTTGCGTTGATATTCGGTAAAAATCAGCTGGTTTTGCATGATGGCGATCGTTTCGTCGCGTGACGCTGGCGCAACGCTGATGCGGTTGAGCGCATTGATCAGGGCTGGATTGCGCTGACTGATTTGCAGGTAGCGCTGTTCGTCCATGGTCAAAATAACTCGCAGGCCGCCGGCTTCGAGAATCGGCAACAGCACGTTGGTCAGATCGACCGAGCCGACACCTTCTTCGAAAAACAGCTGCGCATTGTCCAGACAAATAATGATGTTTTTGGCGTCGTAGGCCTCACCCAGCACTTGCATCACCAAACCCTCCAGCTCACCACGACCTGGTGCAGCCGCAATCAGCGAAGCCGAATCAAGCATGATTACCTGACGGAATTTCAAACTCGCCGGCAACTTGGCTTTGGCATCCAGAATTTGGTCGGCGAAAGCATGGACAATCGTTGTTTTGCCCGTACCTGCCTCGCCCACGAGCGCCGCGTTTTGCCGGCCACCATTACCAAACGTTTCGAGCAGTTGGTCGACAGCTTTTTTGTGCGAGGCTGATTCAAAGGTTTGCAGATTCCCCGCTTGTTCCGACAAGTTCGTACCGAATCGTTTTAACATGGGGATGTAGCCGAACGAAAAATCACGAGCGATGCCACCAGTGCGACGCGGTTCCTTCGTTTTTTCCGAAAGTAGGCGCAGCATTTCGTACCAGCGGACGCCTGCATACAGGTCGTCGAGATCAAGATGCATGTGCGCCAGCAGCGATTCGTAATCCGGGAAGCATTCCAACAGCGCCACCGTCAGTACGGCGCCAGATATATGTACGCTGCCGGTCTTTTGCTGAATAGTAAGTGCGTGTTGCCACACTTTTTCTGTGTCTTCTGGTTTGTCCGATGTGATATCGTTGAGGAAACTACGAGTGACGCCAAACCGTATGGCAAAAAACTGTCCGCCACGCACCGAGGCAGCGGCTTTTGCCAAATCCTTTGGCGTCGGCGTGTCACCAAGCTGACCCAAAATATCGCCCGACAGCAAACCATCGACAGAATTGGTTGAAACTGGTGGATATTTGAGATCACCTGCATACCACGCATACAGCATGAATGGTACGGCAGCCAGCGACGCGACGAACCAACCCGCTGGCACATGGACAACAACAAGTGCAATGCCGCCGATAAGCAACAAGGATCCAACGAGCAGCAGGATCAGCCGCAGTGGCGAGGTTAGCCTGACGCCAAGCCGTGCTTTGGCCGTGCGAACACTTTTGGTATTGTAAAACGTCGACTGCATGCTAAAAACTGACGCCTTTCAGCCAAAGAATCAGCCCGATAATTGGCAAGATTGGCAGCGCCAGCCAAACGATAATAACGATGAGGTCCAAAACGATCTGCAGTACGATCGTGACACCGCCAACGAGCAGCAAAATCAACCGCACGACCGCGCCGATTGCGCGCGACGTCAGTTTGTCGATCAGCGCGCGGAATTTTACGTCGAGCGAGCCGTCGACTTTGCCGGCCGATATTTGGCGAAACGGTGCAAAAAGCGTCTTTAGCAACAAATCCATAGAAAAATAATCGATGGTGCCATCGAGTGTCAATGCGATTTTTTGTATCCTTTGGCGTAGTCCCGCTTCATACCACCACTTGAATAGCTCTGTGACCAAAAGCATAACCACATTGTACCATCTCAGAATAGGTTATAACAGCGCTTACACGCTGTTGAAACCCGGCTTCGCCCAGGGAATGTCCGCAAGCGTTCATTCTTCTCGCATCATTGGGTTATAATAGGGGTAATATGACCAAACCTTACAGCGTGCTTGCCGGAAAAGCCGTGCGGTATATCGCGCAGCTTCGCGGTGGCGGATCTGCCTTGCCAGGCCTGTTCGTCGAGAAAATCGACCGAGATTTCGTGGCCGACACGCTCGGGCAACTGCCGCGCGGCGTGGTGCTGGTCAGCGGTACCAACGGCAAAACCACCACAACGAAGATGGTCGTCGAGCTGCTCGAAAGCCAGGGGCTGAGGGTGTTTACCAACCGCACGGGCAGCAACTTTGTGCGTGGCGTGGCAGCGGCGCTGCTTGGTGCGGTCGATACGCGCGGCAAGCTCGATGCCGACATCGCCGTACTGGAACTCGACGAAGCTCACGCCGTCAAATTCGTCGAGCGCATCAGTCCGACCTATTCGCTCTTACTCAATGTCATGCGCGACCAGCTGGACCGTTTCGGCGAAATCGATTACACGGCCGACCTGCTGCATACGATTGCCCTGGCGACGACTGACGGCGTCGTACTGAACCGTGATGACCCACGGCTCGGTAGCAAGGCATTCCGTCAGGACATCACTGTGCCGGTCCGTAGTTTTGGCGTCAGTAACGTGCTCCTTTCACAGTTCCCCTCGGATGACGAGCTTCGTACTGCAACCAAAAAGATCACGTTCAAAGCATCGCTATTCCACGAAGATACGAGCCTGGAAACAATGCAAGGCAACACAGCGACCATTGCCTACGATCGCAAGAAATACAGTGTCGATTTGAAAATCAACGGTATCTACAATGTACTAAATGCCGTTGGCGCGGTCGCACTGTGCCGTATGGTCATGGGTAGCGAGCTCGACCAAAAAGCACTGTTTGGCGCGCTTGCTAACGTCACACCTGCTTTTGGCCGTGGCGAAAGCCTCATCGTGAACGGCCAGCCATGCCAGCTGGTACTGGTCAAGAACCCGAGCGGCTTCCGACTCGGCCTGCAGTCATTCAGCGCCAAAGGCTATGCCACCATGATCGCTATCAACGATAATTACGCTGACGGCCGCGACATGAGCTGGCTGTGGGACGTCGATTTTGACAGCTTGCGCGCTGGTGGTGTCGCCGAAATCAGCGGCATTCGTGCCTATGACATGGCGCTCCGCTTACAGTACGACGACGTGCCCGTGGGCAATGTGTCAACCGACCTCAAAAAAGCGCTCGAACGCTTCATCGCGACCCATTCTGCCACGCCAAAACGTATTTACTGTACCTATACGGCTATGCTGGCGCTGCGTCGCGAACTGGCTAAAATCACGACCGTGGAGGATGTCCGATGAGCGCCAAACCACTGGTTATTTTGCAATTGTATCCGCGTGATATGAACATTTACGGTGACCATGGCAATGTACTAGTACTCGCACGCCGAGCACTCTGGCATGGCTATGCGCCAAAAGTTGTCGCGTATAATCCTGGCGATGCCTTTCCCGAACGTGTAGACCTTATTGTCGGAGGCGGCGGCCAGGACAGTGGCCAAGACACGATCCAAGCGGACCTGCAAAAAATCGGCCCCAAGCTCAAAAAACTGACCGAAGCCGGTACACCAATGCTCATGATTTGCGGGCTGTATCAACTGTTTGGCAAATCATTTACCACACAGGACGGCCATGTTATTCAAGGCATCGGCCTGCTCGACGTCGAAACCATTGCCGGTCCAGAACGGCTGATTGGTAACATCAGCACGAAAAGTAATCAGTTTGGCACGATCATCGGCTACGAAAACCACAGCGGCAAAACCACGCTTGGACCGAGCGCACAACCACTCGGCACAATCATCAAAGGTGCTGGTAACAACGGCGAAGATGATTTCGAAGGCGCACGCTATAAAAACGTTATCGGTAGTTATATGCATGGCTCTCTGCTACCGAAAAATCCTGCCATCGCCGACTGGCTGCTGGAACAAGCAGCAGTCAACCGCTACGGCGACTTCACCCCCACCGTCGCCGACGACCGCTTTGCCACCGAAGCCCGCAAACACGCCCTCAAGCGTCCACGTTAATTTGCATTCTAGCAATAATATGCTACTATATGTGCAAATCCTACGAGAGGACGTACCTATGAGTCTTGATGAAATTCATACACTCATCACCAAACTACCTGAACCACTAAGTGCCCGGAATACGACCGACCGCGCAGTTGCAGAAACTGTTGAACATGTCTTTCAGCTCTGGAATGAGTCTCGAAATTACGGGCTTCGCGAAGAACAGCGGCTCAGACTAAACCGACAGCTTCACCGAGCGGCGTATCGACTCGCATGCACTATCGGCAGTTATGATGGACCAAGTTCGCGATATATGAGAGAAAGCATGCAGTATTGGCACTGGACAAAAACGCTTGAAAAAATAGCGGCCGCCCTGCATGTTACCGTCCAACACCTTCAAATGCCACCGAGCAGGTAGTTAACTAACCACCCTTAAGCCTCCAGCTAAAACTGGAGGCTTACTACTTTGCCTGCAGTTTCTTGAGCTCCGCAATCACCTGCTCGCCATGACCTTGCGGCGTCACACGACCGTAGACTTTGCGCACCGTACCGGTTGGATCGATGAGGAATGTCTTGCGCAAAATGCCCTCTTTGCCAAACATTTTCGGGCCCCAAGCACCGTAGGCTTCGATAACTTTTCCTTCGGGGTCACTGAGCAACGTAAAATTCAGCGAGTGCTTGGCCTTGAACTTTTCGTGACTCGACGGATCGTCCTTGCTGATGCCGATGATTTCGGCGCCAAGCTCTGCCAAATCATCTCGTGCATCACGCAGGCTACAAGCCTCGGTGGTACAGCCTGGCGTGTCATCTTTGGGATAGAAATAGAGCACGACCCACTTGCCTTTGAAATCAGCGAGCGAAACAGTGTCGCCATCTTGGTTTGGAAGCGTAAAATTTGGTGCACTGTAGGGTTCGAATGTATTTGCCATATATTCTTATTATACGCTGCCGACCGCTATTCGTCAGCGTACTGTCAGCTCGTACGTGTCAACGGTTTGCTGCACGCCGGTGTATGACGACACAAGATGATACCGGCTATCCGGATGGAAGGTCGTCTGTCCCATATGAACATACGCGATGCTTTTGGCAGTCAGCTGATTTGGCGAGCTTAAGCGATTACCATGATGCGCCAGCCAGGCATAGCCGCCCTGATACTGCAGCGGATAGGTACTATAAAAGTACAGCTTGCAGCCGTCAAAATAGTAGACGTCATTGATGTATACGTATGCATCGTCAAACACGACGGCTGATTTCTGGCAGTCGATTTTTGGACGGACATCACTCGTTTTCTGTGCGTGGTCTTGTTCAAAGTTGAAGTTACCGGTTGATTTGAGTTGCACGACTCCCGCAATAAGCAAAACAAACGTCACGACACCCAAAACAGCCGCAAGCCGCCGATAGCCATACCGCCAACCAAGCGCAACTGCGACACCCACAAGCGCATACACAAAGAGCACCGTGTGCGCAAGGTATCGTGGGATAAAGAACGGATGTGCCACGAGTGGCAACGAAACGATGACAAAGAAAAGAATCGGCGTCAAAGCGAGACATAGCAAATACCGTAGCGATTCGCGGCCCTGCCCATGGAGTTGCCCATATGCTTTGGTAAGCAAGTATATCGTCAGGCCGAGCACGACAAGAATACCAAACGCCGACAATGCCCCCGCGCTCCACGAAGGTTCATACGTCATAATCATATTCAATACACCGCCGATATTCGCCAAGCTTAATGTCTGGCCGATACCCGGCAGCGCAGAATGCGTTTCCTGAAAAATCAACGTTGGCAGGTATGGTAGAAACAGCACGAAAGCCCCGACGTAGGCAAGGAACCACGGCTGCCGCCAGAAGCGTCGGCGATCGCGTAATAGTAACCACACGACATGTGCGATCCAGATAACTGCTGTCATGTAAAGCGTATACATGCCAAGCGCGACAATCAGCGCGTACAGTAGCCAAGCACGCTTATTCGTCTTTGCTTCAACTGCTCGCAGCAGCGCAATACTACCAATGATACAAATCAGCCCAGCCAAGGCATACATACGAATTTCGTAACCGTATCGCAGCCAAAACGGCGAAATTACCAAAAACGGTAGTGCCGCAAGCGCCACGCGTTTCGTGAACAGCCGACGCAGCAACGCTGCCATGGCCGCAACGCCAAGAGCCGCGAAGACAGCACTCAGCGTGCGCAACGTCAGCTCTCCCCAACCGAACGTACTGCCCCACGCTTTAAGCAGCAAGTAGTAAAGCGGCGGATGCGCATCGACGCCGGTCAGGCTGACGAGCGTGCCGACCGATTGCTTTGCCAGCAGTATCGAATAACCTTCGTCAAACCATACGTCTTGGCCTTTGCCCAAAAACAATGACAGGCCAAACACAATCAGTGCAGCGGCAACAACAGCTACCAACCACTGCCACGATATAGCAGCTACCTTGCGATTATTTCGTTTCATGCTCGCTCCCCTTTTGTTTTTTGAAGACAACTCGATTGTACCACTCGTAGTTCCATACCAGTGTAAAACACGATGCGATCAGCTTGGCAATAAACAGCGCAAGTTCTTTGCTCCATGCGTGCTGCAGCCAAGGAGCAACGATACTAATCACGATGCCCTGCAGACCCCATAGACCAATGAGCGTTATTACGACGAATAGCGTTACTTGTCGGGGGTTGTGTCCGTTGCTATCACCGAATACCGAACGTTTGTTGAGCAAATAGCTCACCGCCAGCGCGACCGATGTCGAAATAATATTCGCGACGATCGCCGGCAATTTGCCCACGTTAACCAGCGTAAAAAGAATTGAAAAATCAATGATCGTATTGAGCGCACCGACAAGGAGAAAACGCACCTTTTCGTAGGCAAGCAGTCGCTGTAGAGGATTCTGTTTCACGTTACGCTCCATTATACAGGCAACGCGGCCGTTTTTACTGTTTTCAGCCGGCGCAAAATAGAGTATAATAGCCCGAGTGTCACCGGGGTGTGGCGCAGTTGATAGCGCGCTCGGTTTGGGACCGAGAGGTCGAAGGTTTGAGTCCTTTCACCCCGACCATAGAAAAAAGACTGCCTTTTGGTAGTCTTTTTTCTATGGCTAGACTGAGTGGTTCAAACCTTCGACTCGACAGCTTCAGCTGGCGATAGTCGAAGGTTTGGCGTAGCGAGAAAAGGAAACGAAAAGTTCTTTTCGTCCCTTTTGGAGCGAAGGAGCGAAGCGATGTCCTTTCTCCTTGGCTCACTATCCTTTCTCATTCGAATACGCTATCATACCTATGTCATGTTCGAATTCATCATTGGCGGCCTGGTCGCCATATCTTTTGCCACCGCATATCTGACGAATCCCTTCTCTCGACTCAGCATTATCAAGCTACCCTTTCGTATCAAGCTCGACCGGCAAGTCCATGAAACAATCGACAATAGCGCCAAATTAAAGGTCAAGAACCAGTGGTATTGGCGTTGGTTTGCCATGTACCAGTCGGCGCTTTATATCCTGACGACCCGCTATTTTCATAGTCCAGCTTCAAACAGCAAAACCGTCGATAGTATCATCGCCGACATTCATGCACTGCGCTACGACCCAAACAAGCTGCTTTTAATTTCGGGTGATCATTTCAACGGTCTGTTTGTCCGTAATCTTGGTGTTTTTTATTACCCCTTGCTCGACCCGTCAATCGAATCGACCGAACAGGATTGGCAAGACCGGCAGACTGTCTACCTGCAAACGGTCGCCTATGCGCTGGGCGTTTTTACCAAAAGCCCACGGCTAACGACAACCATCGTGTCGATGGGTCCGATGGCAGCCACCTGCGTGAATTACTACGCATATCCGTCTGATTCGCTGTTTGGCATATTGTACACGTTGGCGGTGCTGCGCGGCGAACAGTCAGCAGCGGCGCTGCATTATAATCCCAAAGCTCACACGCTCGACACCAAAACCGCGGCCGGTCATTTGCTGCGCGACTATCACGACACGCTCGTGCTGCTGTACGATGATTACAAAAACACCGTGCTTGACTCTGCAACGGGTCTGATTGCCAAAAGTGTCCATTTGTCTGGTGCCAAAGATATCACCCGCCGGCGCAGCGCCTTTTACGATAATGTCGTATATTGGAAAACAACCCAGCTGGCCATGACGCTCGGTATTATTCCGACCGATACCGCGTACCTCAAAAGACTTAAGCGCCAGATTATCGATACTTTCTGGCTGGAAGATAAAGGCTATTTTCTGGAAGACCTGTCCGACGAAGGCGTCTCTCGCGGCTACTATTCGTCTGACTGGCTAATCGTGCTGTCGACCGGCTTTTTGGACCCGCTCGGCAGCAAGGAATCTGTGTACTACACGCGCTCGATCGCCTACATCCAAAAGCACAAAATCGACCGACCGTTCGCGCTCAAATACCAGCAGGACACGCGAGCACACCGCCAATTCTTGCCCGTGCGTTTGGCCGTCGCCAGCTATGGCGGTGACGCGATCTGGAGTTTTTGGGGCATGGAATATATCAAGGCGTTGACGCTACTGTACAAAAAAACAGGCGATGCTAGTTACAAAAAAGCCGCAAAATATCACATCGAAAAATACGAACAAAAAATGGTTGAATACGGCGGCTTCCCGGAAGTTTACGACCCCGATGGTAAGTTGCTACAAACACCATTCTACCGCAGCATCCGCCAAACCGGCTGGGTGATCGGATTTGAGCAGGCGCGTGCGATGTATGACGCGTTATGTAACTAAATATACTGAAGTCTTTTCAGCAGCACCCGCGTCGGCGGATTCAGCTGATAGCCACTAAGATCACTGACCGCTACCCATTCAAGACTCTCGCTTTCATTCACCGGACTTGGGTTGCCGCTTGTAATAGTACAAGTTGCATCGACATAAATGAATCTCTTTTCTTCGCCATCATGGTCAGCCTTGATATCTTCGTCCCACCAAAGCCGCTCGGTGATACTGACGGAGAAGTTCCATCGCTCACGCAACTCTTTATTCAATAAATCTTGTACGGTTCCGTCACCGTCGATTTGTCCACCAAATAATGCCCATGGCTCTTGATACGGGTTCTTTGCCGGGTCTGTTTTACGTAATAATATTCGACCGTTGTCGTCTTTTACTACAGCAATTGCCATCAATACGCTATTCATATTCTTACTATATCATCCTGCAATATTCATACGTATCTACCGCACGACGACTGGCACAGTAGTTGGATGCAGCGCAAGGTAGCGGTGAAGCGCGGAACGAGCCGTACATAAAGGTACGGTGAGTGAGCACTAGAACCGATAACGCAGCGCTACACCAACTGTGCCGGTCGTTATTTTGCGAACTCAACCGCCCGCGTCTCGCGGATAACATTCACCTTGATCGTGCCCGGATACTGCATGGTCGATTCGACCTTGTTAGCGATGTCGCGCGCCAGTTTGATGGCGCTCAGATCATCAACGACTTTCGGGCTGACAATCACACGGACTTCGCGGCCGGCGCTGATGGCATAGGCTTTGTCGATACCCTTGAAGCTTGTAGCAATATTTTCAAGATCTTTCATGCGCTCAACGAAGTTTTCGGCGCTGATGTTGCGGGCGCCTGGGCGAGCGGCAGATAGCGCGTCGGCCACGCGTACGACCAATGCTTCGGGCGTGGTCGCTTCGACGTCATCGTGATGCGCTTCGATGGCGTGTGCGATTTCTTCTTTCATGCCGTACTTACGCGCCAGCTCGGCACCGATGTGGTGATGCTTGCCTTCGATTTTGTGCGTGACTGCCTTGCCCACGTCGTGTAGCAGCGTTGCCGTCTTGACCGTGCGGACATCTGCACCGATTTCCTCGGCAATGATACCGGCGATATGTGCCATTTCGGTGCTGTGCATCAGCACGTTCTGACCGTAGCTGGTACGGAACTTGAGCTCGCCCAGCAGCTGCAACATCTCGCGGGGGATACCGACGACACCAACTTCACGTGCTGCGTCTTCGCCGGCTTGTTTGACTTCTTTTTCAATTTGCTTTTCGGCTTTTGCCACGACTTCTTCGATGCGGCCTGGATGAATACGACCGTCTTTCATCAGCATTTCGAGACTCAGGCGAGCCACCTGGCGACGGATCGGGTCAAAGCTCGACAGGACAATCATGCCCGGCGTATCGTCGACCAAAATGTCGACACCGGTTGCGCGCTGCAGCGCCTGAATATTGCGGCCTTCCTTGCCGATGATGCGTCCTTTCATTTCTTCGTCGGCCAGCTTGATCGCCGTCACCGTGCGTTCAGCCGTAACTTCCGAACTCATGCGCTCCATAGCGGTCAAAATCACCACTTGGGCACGCTCTTCGGCGTCGTCAGCAGCGTCTTTTTGCAGCTTACTGACTAAGCCGGTCAAATCGTTCTTAATATCACGTTCGGTCATTTCCATCAGTTTTTCACTGGCTTCTTTTTTGCTCAGCTTGGCGATTTTTTCCAGCTTGTCTTGCTGCTTGGAACGGAGCTCGCGAATCTCGTCTTTGAGTTTTTCGACTTCGTCTTCCTGAGTACGGAGCTTTTCACCACGCTTGTCCAGTTCGTCGAGTTTTTTGTCGAGCGTCGTTTCACGGTCCGCCAAGCGATTCTCGGTCTTTTTCCATTCTTTGCGGCGCTCGTTTTCCAGCTCGATCGCTTCGTCTTTGGCCTTAAGCACGATTTCGCCGGCTTTTTCCTGCGCCTTTGCAATCGTTTGGTCGGCTTTGTTCTTATTGTTCGTCACGCGCACGCGGTTGTAGCCGTAGGTACCACCCACGCCAAAAACAATGCCAATAAGAGCGGCTGCTATACCTTCTATCATGTGTATCCTTCCTGCGTTCCAACCGGTAGGTCTCCTGGAATCAGTCGTGCGTCAATCGGCTCGGAACGGCATGTGTATTCAGTAAGTTTTCGGGGTTCGCGCGACAATGTCTCTCGCAAACTACTTTTATTGTAGCGCCGTTTCGGCGTGCTGTGCAAGGCTATTATTTTCTTGGTGTTGTAATATTTGCATCATTAGAATAATACGGCAAAACGACCTGGTCATTATCGCCTGCAGTGAGCCGCTGCAGCGCTTCGTCTTGCCATGTATCACCCATAGCCCCGACGATCGGCACCTGTAAGCTGTCGGCAAGTGTGTTGAGCACCGTCAGCCCGATACGAAGGCCGGTGAAGCTGCCTGGACCACGCAGTGCGCCGATGCCAGTGATATCCGCGAACGTCTTGTCATGCTCGGCCAAACGGTCGCGTAGCCAGCCGAGCAAACCTTTGGCTAGTTGGCGGTCTGCTTGCCATTCGTAGGCAGCCGTTTGTTTATCGTCAATCACGACCAAGCGACACGTTGGCGTTGACGTATCGAGCAATAAAATCATACGAGAGCCTCCAGGACACGCTGTGTTCGCTCGCCACCTGCCTGCAATGCAAGCTGACGCGTGGATTCGGTCGGTGAAGTTATCGTGACGGTCAGCCTATCGGCCGGAAGCGTCTGTTCGACCGTGCCCGCCCATTCAACGACCACCACCACTCGTTTGTCGTGCACGGCTTCATCGAGCTCGCTCCGCATAATGCCAGGATCGGCCAAGCGATAAAAATCATAATGCGACAGTTGCAGCCCGTTCGATGCATCGTACACGCGATTTATCGTAAAGCTCGGGCTCTGGACCGTTTCGTCGACGCCCATACCGCGCGCGATGCCCCGCACCAGCGTGGTCTTGCCAGCACCAACGTCACCGACCAGCTCGATAACTTCGCCGCCCTGCAAAAGCCGCCCCAGCCGTTCACCGAGCTCACGCATCGCGGATTCGTTTGTTACCTCTATCATCACTGGCCATTATACCCTACATTGCCCCTGTTAAAAACGCTCTGGCATTTTACCGTTGCCTCTATTACAATAGTCCTTAAGCTTATGCATATATCGGATGGGACACTGGAAAAGCTGCTGACGCAGAGTCAGCGCTTTAAACAAGAGGATATTGCAGCTCTCAAAGACGAGGGTCTTCGTTCGCACAAGTCGTTGCAAGCCGTCGTCACTGAGAAGCAACTGCTCGATGATGCGGCGCTCACCCAGCTGTTTGCGCAGTATTCCGGTATTCCCTATATCGATATCGACCCAAAAGACATTCCTATCGATGTCCTGAAAAAGATTCCGGAACGCATCGCCAGGCAGTATAACGCCATACTGTTTCGTATCGATCCGGACGGCACTCGTCACCTGGCCATGGAAGATCCAGACGATGTCCAGGCAGTCGACTTTATTCAAAAACAGATCGGCGAGAACGTCAAAACGTACGTCGCGTCACATGCGACGATTCAGAACGTTCTCGACAAATACCATACCGACGTCGACAAAGAGTTGGCCGCGGTCATCAACAGCCAGCAGACCCAAGGCGCTGTCAACCAGGAAGCTGTCAAAGACGAAGACATCAGCGAAACGTCGCCGATTGCGCAGACCGTCAACCTGCTGCTGGAATACGCCATTCGCAGCAACGCCAGCGATATCCACATCGAACCACGCGAAGATTACGTGCAGATTCGCTACCGCATCGACGGAGTCTTGAAAGAAGTCAACCGCTTGCCCCGCAATGTCCATGCGGCACTCGTCAGCCGTATCAAGATTCTCAGCAACCTGAAAATCGACGAACGCCGCGTACCACAAGATGGCCGTTTCAAGGTCAAAGTCGGTGGCAAACAGTATGCACTCCGCGTCAGCACATTGCCGATTACCGACGGCGAAAAAATCGTCATGCGTATTCTCGACGAGTCGAACCAAGCAGTCAGACTGGACCAGCTCGGCTACTGGGGCTACTCGATGGCGTCAATCACGCATGCGATTACCGAGCCGCACGGCATGATCCTGATTACCGGGCCGACAGGTAGCGGCAAATCGACCAGCCTGTTCAGTGCGCTTAGCACCCTCAATCACCCCGACGTCAACATCAGTACGATCGAAGATCCGGTGGAATACCGTATCAAGGGTGTCAATCAGACACAGACCAACGATGCGGCCGGCATGACATTTGCCGGAGGGCTACGCGCACTGCTGCGTCAAGATCCGAATATCATTATGGTGGGGGAGATTCGTGACGGCGAAACGGCCAACTTGGCAGTCCAGGCCGCGCTGACCGGTCACCTGGTGTTCAGCACGCTTCACACCAACAACGCCGCGACGGCCTTGCCGCGTCTACTCGACATGGATATCGAACCGTTCCTGATTGCGAGTACCGTTCGTTCAATCGTCGGCCAGCGTCTGGTACGCCGGCTCGACCATACCACTCGTAAACCCTATACGCCAACCGACGAAGAAAAAGCTGCTTTGCGGCAGTTATTCAATCTCAAACCCGACCAAGATTTCAGCCACATCCATGAGCTCGAAAAGCAAGCTGCGGCCGCCGGAATCGGTGGTGACGCGCCACTCAGCACCGACCCGACCGGCATCAAAACGCTCTACAAGCCTGGTGAATACAAAGATGAAAGCGGTATGCACGACGGCTTCAAAGGCCGCGTCGGTATTTACGAAGTCCTGAACAACACCGTTAAAATCCAACAGTTGATTACGGCAAATGCAACCAGTAATGAAATCCAAAACCAGGCTATCGCTGAAGGTATGCTGACCATGCAGACCGACGGTCTTATCAAAGCCCTGCGCGGCGAGACGACCGTCGAAGAAGTGCTAAGGGTCACCAAGGAATAACCATGGCACAATTTCAATATCTCGCAACGTCCGAAGACGGTAAAACGACCAAAAAAGGCATCATGGAAGCACTCAACGAAGCGGCTGTCATGGAAACGTTGCAAAAACAGGGTCTGCGCCCGCTTAGCGTCACTTCCAGCAAGAAAAAGTCGGGCATCGGTGGCAATCTATTTGGTCCGAGCAAAGTCAAATCGGCTGATTTGGTGATTTTTACCCGCCAGTTGAGCACGATGATCGGTGCTGGCGTGCCCCTGCTTCGATCGCTGAATGCCTTGGCGGAACATAGCGAAAGTCCTGCCCTCAAAACACTGCTTGGCGATGTTATCAAAGACATCGAGGGCGGTGCCGGCTTTGGCGACACGCTCGGAAAGCACCCGGAAACGTTCAGCGATGTCTACGTCAACATGGTACGCGCCGGTGAATCAGCCGGTATCCTTGACAGTATTTTGAAGCGCCTGGCCATCGAACAGGAAAAAAACGCCACGATTCGCAAAAAAATCAAGGGAGCCATGACCTATCCGACGGTGTTACTCGTGATTACGGTCGTTGCCTTTTTCGGCCTGATGCTCTTTGTCATCCCGCAAATCGGCAACATCCTGACCGGTCTGGCCGGGCCCGATGCTAAGCTGCCGATGCTGACACAAATCATGCTTGGTATCAGCCACTTCATGCTTTCCTATTGGTTTATCATCATTCCTGTTTTTGTCGGTGTTGTCGTGGGAGTCCTGCGCTACATCAAAACGCCGAGCGGTCGCAAACAGTTCCATCGGCTTGTCTTGAAGGTACCGGCCGTCAACGGTATCATCCGCAAAATCGTCGTCGCTCGTTTTGCGCGGACCTTTTCCGCCCTCACCGGTGCCGGCGTGTCAATCATCGAGTCCATGCAAGTTACCGCGCATGCACTTGGCAATGTCGTCTACGAAGAGGCGCTCCTAGCGGCGGTTGACGAAGTCAAAAACGGCCAGCAGCTTTCCAAGGTACTGGAAGCGGGCGGACTGTACCCGGCGATTGTCCCACAGATGCTGGCTGTCGGTGAAGAAACAGGACAGACCGACACCGTGCTTATCAAAGTGGCAGAATTCTATGAAGAGGAAGTCGATACGGCGATCGGCAGTATCAGCGCCATTATCGAACCGGTCATGATCGTGATTATGGGTAGCGCCGTCGGCTTGATCGCAGCCAGCGTCATGGGCCCGATTGCCGGCCTTGCAAATCAGATACACTAGGGCTAGCTTAAGCGGTATAGGCATGGTACAATAACACCAGAAAATCGCGCGTGGGCATCATGACCAAACTATTTTTCAAAGACAAACCACTTATCGGTCTTGATATCAGCAGTACAGACATGAAAGTCATGTCTATTGATACGCATCGGCAATTCGTAACCGGTTATGGCGTCATGGACCTCGACCCGATTCAGATCAAAAAAGCGCTTGACGGTGACGGACCGTATTTGACCGACAGTCTCAAAACCTTGCTCGAACGAAAACTCGTCGGCAATCTGGCCAGCGATCAAGTCGTGCTTGGCATCCCTACCTCACGTACGTATTCGCGTATGTTCACCGTGCCGGTCAGTGCCGAACGCACACTCAAAGAAGCTGTCGCTATCGAAGTCGGGCAATACATTCCCGTACCTATGTCGCTCCTCTATGTTGACTACGAAGTCATCGAACGTACCGACGAAGTCATGACGGTCATCATGAGTGCCGTGCCACGCAAACTGGTTGATGCCGCGCTCGATGCCTGTGCCAACGTTAATCTGACGGTCGTCATGATCGAACCTGCCATCAACGCTGTTGCTCGCGTCCTAAAACTCACGGAAGAGGGTCATCTGCCCAGCGTTATCGTCGACGTTGGCGCCACCAATACCGACATCGCGATTCTCGACGGCTCCATTCGTATTACCGGCGGCGTTGCGACCGGTGGTAACACTTTTACGCTCGATATCTCCAAAAAAATGAACGTGACGCTTGAAAATGCTCATCAGCTCAAAGTGCTCAATGGCCTGGCATCCGGACCGAAACAGGTCAAAATCAGTGCTGCGCTCAAACCTGCTCTGCGCAGTATTGTGACCGAAACGCGCAAAGTAATTCGCTACTACAACGAGCGCATTAGCAACGACCGCAAACTTGAGCAGGTCTTGGTCGTCGGCAGCGGTAGCAACGTTCCAGGCATTGGTGACTACTTTACCAACGAGCTGGTCATGCCCGCCCGTACTGCCAATCCATGGCAGGAGCTTGATTTTGGTACGCTGCCACAGCCGGCCAAACAATTCCGCTCGCGCTATATCAGCGTTGCTGGCCTCGCAAACGTGCAAAAAGGAGCGATGTGGCAATGATCAATCTGCTACCCGACGAACAAAAGCACGACATCCGCGCCGCTCGCACCAATGTGATTTTGCTGCGCTATAACTTCATTACGCTACTAGCCATCGGGCTACTGCTGGCTTTTTGCTGGTTGTTCTATGTGCTCCTGCAGGCCAATCAACAACGAGCCCTTGCACTAAGCAACGATAACGGTCAAAAAGCAGCCACGCTTAGCAATGTTCGCAAAGAGGCCGATACCTATCGTCAGAACCTCACGACCGCAAATCAGATCCTGAGCGGCAGCACCGGCTACACCGATATGATCGTCGCGATCACGAAGCTATTACCCAAAGGGGTCGTGCTCGATACCCTCAGCCTGTCCACTACCAGCCTCACGCAGCCGACACAGTTCCAAGCTCACGCCACCAGCTACGACACTGCCGAGCAATTGAAACAAAACTTCCAAAGCTCAGAGCTATTTAAAAACGTGTACTTCGTATCGCTGACCGCTGCCGATCAATCGACGGGTAGCCCGACGAAATACCCGGTCAGCTTAACGTTAAGCGCGCAGCTTGATCCAAAAGGACTCACGCAATGAGCAGCAGCCAGGGCCTCTCCGCACCACGTTTGAAAGTCATCCTTATCGTGACGATCGGTCTCATGATCGTGCTTGGCATCGCCACATTCCTGTTTTTCCAGCATAAACTTTCCGACTACGCCACCGAAGTTAACAACGATAACGTCGCAGCGGCAGCAAGCAACCAAGACGTGACGATGCTCCAGCACCTACAGACAGAAATGGCAAGCAACCAAGTAGCTGTCAACCGAGCGGCAAGTATCGTTGCAGATAGCAAGTACTATCAATACCAAAACCAAATCATCGACGACCTGAACACGTACGCCAATGCAGCAGGCTTTTCGATCAGCGGCTTCTCGTTTGCAGATAATACGGCCAGCACGGCTACTACTGCAACATCCGGCACGACAGCAACTCCGGCCACACCGGCGGGCCTGAAGTCGGTGACTGCTACCATCACGCTGCCAGGCTCCCTGTCGTACCAGTCGGTCATGAACTTCCTCAAATCAATCGAGGAAAATCTGACGAAAATGGACCTCAATGGCGTCACGATGCAAATGGACACGACAACGAATACCCTCACGGTCAACCCAATTTCTATAAAGGTATACACGCGATGACACCAGAACTCTATAAATTTGGCAAACAGCTTTCGAACGGGCTAAAAACCCACCATGTCGTCCTTTTTATCTCTACCCTGTGTATCCTGCTTTCAATCGGCATATTCGTCATGTATCAAACGACTCAGTCGACCTTTACCATACCGAACGTCACCACGAGCACGATCACCGATTTTAACCAAAAGACAATCCAGGAAATCAAAGACCTGCATGACAGCACGACGAAAACAACCGTTACGCTGCCATCGCCACGACCGAATCCTTTTACTGAATAACCAAGCGCTTGCTATACTAAAACTATGCTACTAACCGGTGCCCAACTGATTGATATGCCCATTATGAGCCTGCAGACCGGCAAAGAGCTGGCACGCACGGCCATTGCCGTTATCAATCCGCATAATCTCTGTGTCATCGCCTATCGTATTACTGGCCCGCATCTCGACAGCGACCCGTCATACTTGCGTGTTGCCGACATCCGTGAAATGGGCAGTCTTGGGCTTATCATCGACAGCAGCGATGAGTTCGTTGAACCGGACGACATCATCACGCAAAAAGATATTTACGACCTCCAGTACACACTTGAAGGCAAGCAAGTCGTCACCACGCGCAAGAAAAAGCTCGGCAAAGTCGGCGACTATGTCATCGACATCGACAGCTTTACTATCGAGCAACTGTTGGTCAAACGCCCGCTTTTGCAGAGTTTCAATGACAACGAGCTCCTCATTCATCGTGCGCAGATCGTTGAGGTTAATGATTCGACAATTATCGTAAAATCAGGTGATGCGAAAGCCAAAACAGCCACCAACGAGCCAAGCCGCCACTATGTGAATCCATTTCGCGGGGCAGCGCCACAAACCGGCTCGGCCCATGCTGATACGCACGACTAGCGAGGCTCGTCGCCGTTTTCAAGCGCCTGACGTACGTCGTCGTAGGAAAAGCCCTGACGCAGCAGATATGCCATGAACTTCTGCGAGTCATCATACCTGGCACGTTTTTTTGCGATGACCTTTTGCAGTTCGTCGTCGTCGCTCCGCTCCGTTTCTGCCAGCTGTTTTTCAATGATGGTTCGATCCACGCCTTTTGCCAGCAGTTCTGCCTGTAGCTTCCGTTTGCTTGCACCTTTTGCCAGGCTGCGGTTTTCTACCCAGTACCTGGCAAATTTTTCATCATCGATATAGCCTTTTTCGACTAATCGATCAAATACGCGTTCAGTGACAACCTTGCTCACACCCGGCCGCTCTTGCAGTTCGCCAGTACGTTTGCTTTTATATTTTTTGCTGAACGTCTTTTTGTACAGATAATCCCGTACTTCACGACTACTATGCGGCCGCATCAAACAATACTCCAGTGCGCGGCCGTAGAGCTTGCCAAATTGGCTCTCTGTTTGCAAATCTGTCAGTTCCTGCTCGCTATATTCCCGACCAACCTTCATACCCAGGTCGGCAATCTGAAATATATCCAAGCTAAAATGAAACTCGCCGTCCACCATCACGTTGACCCGGTTTGGGTCCTGCTTCTGCATGGTCAGCGCGGTGATTTTCATTACTTCCAGACACGTTTTGCGTTTTTGGCATCCTTTGAACGAAGCGCTGCGTCCAAATCGATGTCGAGTCCATTGCAAATGCAACAAAGCAGCCAAAAGACATCAGCAGCTTCGTGAGCAACTTCAAACTTCTCTGAATCATCGGAGGTTTTAATACCTTCGAGCGGACGGAGCGCCTTCGCAAGCTCGCCAACTTCTTCGACAAGTAGCATAAATTTCTGCTGGGTCGTTTCGTCGGCAAAACCACGTTCTTCGATTTTTTGCTGCACGTAAACTTGCCAATCAGCAAGCGTCGCGTCAGGCTTCGGCCCAGCTGTCATGACTACGCCTCTTCTTGGGCGACTTTTTCGCGAACTTTCTGCTCGATTTCGCTCAAGACTTCTGGATTCTCTTTCAGATACGTTTTGGTTGCTTCGCGGCCCTGACCGATCTTAGCTTCGTTGTAGTCAAACCACGCACCAGCTTTGCCAACGATACCATGTTCGACAGCCAAATCGAGTACATCGCCGGTCCTACTGATACCTTCGTTGTACATGATGTCAAATTCAGCCACGCGGAATGGCGGTGCGATTTTGTTCTTGACTATCTTGACCTTGGTACGGTTGCCGATGATATCTTCACCATTTTTAATCTGACCGATACGACGGATGTCGATACGAACAGACGCGTAGAACTTGAGTGCGTTACCACCGGTGGTGGTTTCCGGGTTGCCAAACATCACGCCGATCTTCATACGAATCTGGTTGATAAAGATGACCGTTGTTTTGGATTTATTGATGATACCGGTCAGCTTACGTAGTGCCTGGCTCATCAAACGTGCCTGTAAGCCCATGTGGCTATCGCCCATGTCACCATCGATTTCGGCTTGTGGCACCAATGCCGCGACCGAGTCAACGACCACCAAGTCCACCGCATTGCTACGAACCAATGTTTCGGCAATTTCCAGCGCCTGCTCACCGTTGTCCGGCTGCGACACGAGCAAGTTATCCGTATCAACGCCCAACCTTTTGGCATAGGCCGGATCAAGTGCATGCTCCGCGTCGATAAATGCCGCCGTACCACCGGCACGCTGGACCTCGGCAATCGCATGGAGCGTCAGTGTGGTCTTACCCGAGCTTTCCGGACCATAAATTTCAATGATACGACCCTTTGGATAGCCGCCGCCAAGCGCCAAATCCAAACTTAGCGCGCCCGACGATATTAGTTCGACGTCGACTTTGTGCGCCTCGCCCAATTTCATAATCGAACCATCACCGAATTGTTTCGTGATTTGATCCATTGCCAAGCCAAGCGCCTTGAGCTTGCCTTCGTTATCCGGTTTTACGTCTGAAACTGCTGCCTTTTCTGCCTTTTTTGCCATATCAGGTTCCCTCTCTTATTGCTATTACTTAGTATACCCTAATCATACCTGTGTATAAAACGGCACGCAGTGAATAAATTTTCACCTGCCCGCATGCTATACTAGTACTAATGAACACGTCTCAGAAATCCCAGGAGTCCGGGTTTACGGTAATAGAGCTGATCGTGGTTGGACTCGTGGTCGCGCTGGCAAGCGTCCTGGTCTACGTCCAAATCAACAATCTCAAAATCGCCAACCAAAACGACCAACGCAAAACCGCTATCAATGCTATGTATTACGCGCTCGAAGAAGTCTATTACAAACAACATCATTCCTACCCGCAAACGCTCACGACCGGTACGCTACCGTCGGTCGACCCAAGCCTCTTTACCGATCCGGACGGTTTTACGCTTGGCAAAGCGACGCTCACGACAGATCAGATCACCAAAGCTATCACTGACGGCTCTACAGACGCCGATACCAACCGTCAGCTTGCCGCACTCAGCGCCGGCAAAAGCCCGAACTATCATTACGACGCGACCGGCTGCGATACTTCTGGCAGCAACTGTACCGGTTACACGTTACGTGCCGACCTGCTCGGCGAAGCCGAATACACCAAAAAGAGCCGCCACAGCTAGCAGCTCGCTAACTCCAACTGACTTTACGGCCTTCTTTAAACGATCGGACAGCTTCGTTGATGTCTGCAATGTGAGCTTTCGGCCCACAAACATAGGTGTAGTTGTAGGTATCTTCGTTGCCTGGCGTGCTGAGTTCCAGCATGCCATAATCCAACATCAGCGGTATGACACCTGTCTGTTTAAAGCCGACATCTTCCACGTCACCCAGGCTGACCGTTTCTTCGTTGCGCGAGAACAAACTAACCTGCAGCTCCTGAATAATCCGCTGGTTTGTCAGGTAGAAATGATTATTGCGATACACCCAAATCGGTATATAGGCACCGAGCGCGATTAAAACCAATAACAGCAGTGCCGGCATCAACAACGTGCCAAACGCCGGATTGCCCGACGGTACGATTGCGGGATACGCTGCCAAGCCGCCAAGGACAAGGAGCACCAAAACCGTACCGGCCATCAGTGGCGCAGCCAGGCCGATCCAATGACGGCGCATTTCCATAATGACGTACTCACCATCGACCAGTGTCAGGTCCGGGTAACGTTTTGTCGATTCGTCGTGGCGTTGCTGCGCCTCGGTGTCCGCTTGCCGCTGCTCGGGTGGCTCGACAGGCTGGGCAGCTCCGGTTGGCACGGCTGCTGGCTCATGGGGTTCTTCGGCCGGATGTGCGTATAGTGGTCGTCCGTTCGTATCGTACGCCACCGGTTTGTCGTAGTCTGTTTGTTCTTGCGGATTCATAGGGCTATTATAGCAATTCTTGCTGCGGCTGCTTGCCTAGATGTTTGGCGGCCTTTGGCGTGACTTTGCGACCACGTGGCGTGCGTTCGATCAAGCCAATTTGCATCAGATATGGTTCATGAAAGTCCTCAATCGTGCTTGTTTCATCGCCGGTCAGCGCGGCAATCGTCGTCAGCCCCACAGGGTTATGGCCGTAATGGTCTATCATGCTCGCGAGCAGTCGACGATCGGCCGGATCAAGCCCAAGTTCGTCAATCTCAAGCAACGACAATGCTTGTGTTGTTATTTTAACATCAATTATCCCGTCGCCGTTAATGTCCGCATAATCACGAACTCGCTTGAGCAACCGATTAGCAATGCGCGGGGTCAGACGAGCACGTCCGGCAAGCAGCGCTGCGGCCGCCGGGTCGATCTTGCTTTTCAATAGTCCGGCTGCACGCGTAATAATCTGCCCGATCTCATCGGTCGTGTAAAACTCCAGTCGATGATTCATGCCGAATCGATCGCGCAGCGGTGCTGCCAACGCCCCAGCCCGTGTCGTGGCGCCGATGACCGTGAACTTTGGCAAGTCTAACCGTACGCTGCGCGCCGCCGGGCCCTTACCAATGATAATGTCGAGCTTGTAATCCTCCATCGCGCTATAGAGCACCTCTTCGACCGAGCGGTTGAGCCGATGGATTTCGTCGATGAAGAGTACGTCGCCATCTGCCAGGTTCGTCAGAATACTCGCCAGGTCGCCGGCACGTTCAATTGCCGGCCCGGCCGTCACCCGAATGTTGGCACCCATTTCGTTAGCAATCACCGTTGCCATGGTCGTTTTACCAAGCCCAGGCGGCCCGTAGAGCAGTACGTGATCGATAGGTTCGCCGCGTTTTTTGGCGGCAGCAATCGCCAGTTGCAGATTCTTTTTCAGATGCTCCTGCCCTATGTAATCCGCAAAGCTTTGCGGTCGCAATGTCAGCTCGATAACCTGCTCGTCACTGTCGTCATCGTGCGCCGACGTATCGACGATTCTCTCTATTGCCATTTGCTATATCATACCATAATTTTGCGCTACGCATGATGTTATACTTATGCTAATGACAAAGAAACAAAAAAGTGTATGGCTGACCATTGGTGCGATCGGCGTCGTCTTCGGCGACATTGGCACCAGCCCGCTCTACGCCCTGCAAGCAGTATTCGGCGTTTCCAAACTCACCCTGAGCGCCAGCGACATTGCCGGCGTTATTTCGCTGATCATCTGGGCGGTCACACTGGTCGTCACGATCAAATACGTCGGCCTGGTCATGCGTGCCAATAACAATGGCGAAGGTGGCATCATGGCGCTGATCGCACTCGTTCGCCGAACGGTAATCAGTCACCGAGCCAAAATCTTCCTGACGCTCTTGGCGCTCGTCGGCGTGTCGCTGTTTTACGGCGATAGCGTCATCACACCGGCGATTTCCGTGCTTTCAGCTGTCGAAGGTATCAAACTGGTTTCATCCGATCTCACGCCATTCGTCATCCCACTGACCGTCTTTATCCTGGCCGGTCTGTTTTTGTTGCAAGCACGTGGTACCGATCGCATCGGCCGGCTGTTCGGTCCCGTTATGATCGTGTGGTTCATCGCCTCGGGCTTGGCTGGCCTTGTCAGCGTTTTGCATCATCCTGAAATCCTCATCGCGCTGTCACCGCTCGAAGCTGTCGGCTTTTTCGCGCGTCACCCGGCCCAAGCCTTCGTTGCCATGGGCGCAGTGATTTTGGCGATTACCGGCGCCGAAGCGCTCTACGCCGACATGGGGCATTTCGGCACGGCAGCCATTCGTCGCGCCTGGTTGCTGCTCGTTTTTCCGGCGCTACTGCTCAATTACCTGGGCCAAGGTGCGCTCGTCATACTGCATCCCGACGCGATTACGAGCTCGTACTACTTACTGTTTCCTGACTGGCTCCACGTGCCGGTTATTTTGCTGGCAACGGTTGCCACGCTCATCGCATCGCAGGCCGTTATCAGCGGTGCGTTTTCGCTGACCAGCCAGGCGGTACAGCTTGGTTTTGCGCCGCGATTTACCGTCATGCACACATCGCGACAAGAATTCGGGCAAATCTATGTGCCGATGCTCAATTGGCTGATTGCCGTTATCGTGCTGTGGATCGTCGTACTGTTCGGCAGCTCGGCACACCTGGCCGGCGCCTTTGGTATGGCCGTCAGCGGCACGCTGGCTATCGATACGATTCTGCTGTTGGTCGTGATGCGCACGATTTGGAAACAAAACGTCGTGGTCGTTTTTGTGACCGGCCTTGTTTTCTTGACAGTCGATCTGATCTTTTTGTCATCAAGCACGTCCAAGCTGTTGCACGGCGCCTGGCTGCCAATCAGCATCGCCATCGTCGGCTATACATTGCTGACCACCTGGTACAAAGGCCACCAAATCGTTTCACGCGAGCGTGACCGTATCGAAGGCGCACTCAGCACGTTCGTCCAGCACTTACGCCAGAGCGACGTCCCACGTATTCCGGGCTATGCCGTCTACCTGGGCCACCATATTGGTAATGCGCCGCTGGCACTGCACGAAACCATGGAACAACTGCACGAACTGCACGAAAAGGTCGTGGTAGTCACCGTGCAAACCAGCGATAAGCCGCACATACCAGAACGTTCGCGTGTGATTTTTGACGGGCTTGGACACCCTGACGATGGCATTAGCCACGTGACACTGCAATTCGGCTACATGGATGCACCGAACGTACCGAAAGCACTCGAAACGGCTCGCGACAAAAGCGCCGAGGTCGATTTCGACATCGACAAAACGACGTTCTTCACATCGATCGGCCAGCCGGTTATTACGCGCAATCACCGCATGGTGCGCTGGCGTAAAGCGCTCTATGTATTCATGGATCGTAACGCCAATAATCCGTCGGCATATTTCAAACTACCACTCGATCGAACGGTCGAGATGCGGACGTTTTTGGAACTGTAGGTTAAAGCTGTGGGTGGCGGCGCGCGGGGCTGCCCCAAAATGCTTTTCGGTAATCCGAAAAGATTTTAGGGGCGGACGCGCCGACAGGACCCGCTGACAACTTCCAACTCAGAATAATTCGCA
>Ga0164242_10000357_pt1 | contig 56396 bp, 52 predicted proteins | sample OricomgcompostMG_FD_108783 | JGI IMG/M metagenome (GOLD analysis project Ga0164242, IMG submission 108783) | Miracle-Growth compost microbial communities from Emeryville, California, USA - Original compost - Miracle growth compost (MG) ...
GTTGTAAGGTGCGTATCAGCATCGCCTCTTCCAGGTAGAAAACAGCTTTCATGATACTCGGAACAGATATGCCCAACGACTTGGCCAGGGAAGAATAGTTCAGCAACTGCCCGTGTTGATGGGCAAGCATCTGCATCAAGCGTGTTACCTGCCTTTCCTGCAGGGACAGGCCTAATGCCCTGAGATCCCGGCTGGCATAACTATAGATGAAATCTTTTAACCATGCTGCTGCCTGTTCGTCATTCTTTGAAAGAAAAGCTTCTGGAAATCCGCCACGGAGCCAGAGGGTGTTCTGGTTACGCTTTCCCACCTCCTCCAGCGAAAAAGGGAACAATTCCCGGTACCGCACTCTGCCCGCGAGAGATTCGGAACTATGTTGAATTAATTCCGGAGAAGCAGAGCCTAACAGTAAAAACCGGCCGGCTTTTCGCTTTTTATCAATTAAAGTCCGCAAAACAGGAAATAAGGAGGGGATCAACTGCACCTCATCCACGATGACTGTTTTTTCTTCTACCTGGGTTAAAAACAATTCCGGGTCATCCAGCTTGTTCTTGTCCGAGGGCGATTCCATGTCAAGATATAAGAATTCGGCCGAACTTTCGGCGGCTATTTTTTTAACAAGGGTGGTTTTCCCCGCTTGCCGGGGCCCGAAAAGCATGATCGCCGGTACCTCTTTCAAGTCATTTTTCAGAATGTCGATAAGCTCCCGCCGTATCATGATAATAATATTAACCCTGCAAATTTAAACTATTGTTTTAAATTTGCAGGGTTATTTCTGAGAAAAAGTTCATTGCATGGCCTTTTTTTCAGTTCTCCGCCCTCCCGGCTCTTCTTCCTGGCCTCGCGGAGCAACTCAAGTTTCCTTTTACATTCCGCTTCCCGTTTTAGTACCTTTTTTCTCATCCCAGGATCAGTCAGGTAAGTGCTGTCTTCTGAATGCAATAACGCTTCCAAACCCTCATTCTCGATCAATTTCAGGCTCCGGTATTTCGTATCATTGGCGATGTATTGCTGCAATTTTTGGTGATTGACATTCAGCCAGGATACTGCCGTACCAATAACAGAAATATCCCTGCAGCTACCCCAGGGGCCAGCGAAAATGATGAATGTGATGCTCCTTTTTCTCCGCCGGGTTCTCCAGCGCGTGGGTGCAGCGATCCAGCTTTTTGCTTAAATCACTCATCCGACTGGAGGCATCCAGGATCGTCCTGGCATTATTATTCAGTTGCGACAAGCCCGATTTGAGCGCTGTAATGGTCATTAAAAGGCTCTTTTGCTGCTCGTCAATCTCGCCTTCTTTGACTGCATTGTTCGATAAAGCGGCCACCTGTTTTTCTATTTGTCCTATCTTTTCAATGACCGACTCTTTGAATGTTTCTTCCATGATCAGACATATTGGTTTTAAATAATGTTAATTACCAAGAGAATACCCCGAAGGATCATCAGAATGGCTCTTCTTCCTTTTCTTTTTCCTTTTTCGCGGCACGCTGCCGTATCCCTCACCATAATTCTCCGGTAGTCGGGTTCTGATTTTAAAACTTCGTCTAATCAGCCCGGAAATAGCCTGGCCGATCTCTTTGACTGCATCCTGCATATTTACCGGGTCTGCTGAATCTTTTGGATCATTTGTCCTGTCCACCTGCCGGTGGATAATGACCCTCTCTGACTTTTGCTGCGGGTAGCCAAAATACTTTTCCAGGTTGCCCAGGGAGAACTTCCGGTCAATTTTGCTGCCTTTGAAGCAGTCTTCTCCCAATTGAAAGCTGATCCCCTACTTTTCGGCAGGCTGCCCCTTATATTTATACAAAGTTCTAATCCCTGTTCTTTTAATCGCTGTTCGAGGTCAGACAGACCCCTGCAATGTGGCAGGGTTTTCAAAATAACCTCGTAAATCTTGTACCGGGCCGCTTCATTTTGGGTAAGCGCTTCCGGGTGCGTGAGCTCCAGGTTTTTCTTTCTCGCCGGTATCAAATGATAGGCTTCCGTTAACTGCTGAGCCGCTTTCTTTCCCCGGAGCCCGATGTGACTGTCGCTGATCACTTGTCCGTTATTATCCACCATGTTGGCAATAATGTGCAGGTGAAGATGTGCCCGGTCGGTATGTTTGGCGATGGCATACTGGGTATTTTTCATACCGATCTTCTCCAGGTATTTTTTGGCGATCTCCAGCATTTTTTCAACCCCAAGTCTTTCTCCTCCCGTTGATAAAAGCTCAGGATCCCGTGAAAACAGGCCTGCTTTTTGGCCGAATGAAGCTGCTGCTGAGTGATAAAATCATCGGCCATTTTATCGTAATGATGGCCTCTGAGACAATTTAAGTCTAAATCAACCCTCGGAAAAGTCTATTTTGCACCCCTTGTAGACTACATTTAGACTATACCTTTGCTATATCACATTAGTCACATTTAAGCTAAAAATCATGAAAAATCAAAGTTTCACCACGGCTATGGTGGTTAGCCAATCACCGGAAGAAGTATTCAATGCTGTCAACAATGTCCGCGGCTGGTGGTCGCAAAACATTGAAGGAAGAACAGACGAGTTAAACAGTGAATTTATTTATCGGGATAAATATCTGACAGCCAAGTTCAAAGTCACCCAATGTTCCCCTGAAAAAATTGTCTGGGAAACGCGCGAGAGCCATAATACGTTTTTTGGAAGCAATAATGAAAAGGAATGGAATGGAACAAAGATCGTATTTGACATAGCCAGGAAAACCAACAACAAAACTGAATTAAAATTTACACATGTCGGATTAGTGCCGCAATTTGAGTGCTTCGCCGTTTGCTCTAATTCCTGGGAATATTTTATTACCACAAGCCTCAAAAGTCTGCTTGAAACAGGAAAAGGAAAGGATATTTCCAAAGACGAAAATTCGTATACCACTTCTTTTGTGGTAGATCAAACACCCGAGGATGTTTATATGGCTATCAACAATGTTCGTGGTTGGTGGTCTGAAGAAATTGAAGGCAAGACCGATGAACTTCACGCGGAATTCTTTTATCACTATAAGGATGTTCACCTTTCCAAACTCATGATCGTTGAACTAATTCCAAAGAAGAAAGTGGTTTGGTTTGTACGGGATAACTATTTCAATTTTGTGGAAGACAAAACAGAATGGAAAGGGACAAAAATCATTTTTGAAATAGCAAAAGAAGGCGAAAAAACCCAATTAACGTTTACCCATCACGGTCTTGTACCGGCCCAGGAATGTTACAAGGTTTGCCGTGATGCCTGGACCAGTTATATACAGGGAAGCTTAAGAGACCTTATTACTACAGGAGAGGGAAAACCCAACGCAAAAGAAAGCGGTCTCAATGCCGAATTAATTGAAAAGTGGAAATTGCCTGAAAAATAGTATTGTCGTCTCTTAACTGAATACGCCTGATTACCAAATTATGATATGCCGATGAGATGTATACCGGTGATTGCCGGAAGTAGCTTTCAAGGGAGGATATGAATTGCGTCAAGGCCCGGTTCTCAATCTGCAGCTGTACCCGACCTTTGAAAAAATAATTGATAGTAGAGAGTTCCTTAAACGCCAATTCTGAAGTAACCAGGACCCTTTACTCTTTATGTGCCGGGTAGCCAGGTACATCGGCATATTGTCTCCAGATCACTTGGCGATGAAATGCCCTACAACCCAAAAACCTTTCTATTAAAAGGCGCTTTTAAAATCCCTTATCGAGATCCCCAGTACTTTTTCTGATATGGCATTCAGGTCATTTTCACTTCCTATGAAATGATAGACATTTTGGCGATGTGACAAGGAAGCGCCCGCATCCAGAAATGCTGCTGGTGAAACGCTTTCCATTTCAAAAAAAGGTCCCATTTGAGAGCCATCTTCCAGCGGCCCGTCATTATAGGCATTGAGCGCATCCCCGTCAAAGGTTGCGCCGGAGGTGTCCCATTTTTGATAAAGATATTTTGCATTTGGGTCCACGCCACTAGTAAGAATAGTCAACACATGATTCGTCGCATCATAGCTTGCTTCTACTCCTTTAGCACGGGCAGGAGGTAGACCCAGTTTACCACGCGAATTCCCGTCTACTTTAAAAAAAAGCACACTATCGGTAAATTTAAGTCGGTCGGGCGCTATCTGTCCGAAATAGTCTGTAGTGGCTATCTTTTCTTTCTTATTCGTTTCTGGATGAAACGGAATGGCGATCACACCGCTTTGCGAAGGGGTAAACATGTCAAGGATCCAGATACAAGGCATTCCCGTATTTTCTGTCCAAGCAAAGGATCCTGTATTGGTTATCGTATTGTCTGTCTGATAGCCCACCACAGATGTGGAATCACTATCAGGGATCTGTAACTGATCGACAATGTCTGACATGCTCATTAACGATATTTTTCGGTCCACAGCGATAGACAAACTCGTTCCTAGATAATTTTGCAATACCATATCCTTATGCATCATCACATGGGAGGCATTATCCTGCTCGGTAACTTGCCAGGCAGCAGTATCAAAAGCACCGGGCGTATGCCAGTTCTCAAAGACCATTTGAGTTCCTGGTTTAAAAAATAAGGAGTAGTTCCCTCCCTCAGGTCCTAACCAAAAGCGGTTCTCTCCCCCATAACTATTCATATGTGTATCTATCGGTTCAGAGAACGCTTTATAATGAACCCAGCCGAAGCTCCTTCCCTTGGAACCCGCCGCCGTAGAAGTAAATACTTTAGCCTGATATTTTGGAGATACGATAATTTGCGCACTGCTATCGGCTGATTTCAACACCACCAAGTGAGCATCCTGTTTCTTTAAAAAATCGAGGTCAAAGCCGAATGTCCCTTTCGCATACGACTGCAATCCTCTTTCGTTTGAGGAGTTCTTGCGGTTGTTACAGGACATTGCAGCAGCTGTCAGGGTTATTATACCGATGAACAATAATTGAGCATTTTTCATCTTGAAGCACCTTTTAAACCGATTCATATTTAGCAGAACATCGCCCTGGTGTGGCTAATCATTGTACTGTAACTCATCTGCAGAAGGCAACTTAGGGAAAGCTCCATGAGGGTCTTGCTGATACCAGAAGACCACACTGCTGATATCTGACTTCTGCACCAGATAGCGACCACCGCTTCGCCAACCCAGATCTTGAATAGTAACCGTCAATCCATTTTCAAAACGAATGGGATCCTGGATATGCCAGCGATACAGTCCAAAACGCTGCATAACATTGTAGTGGCCATCACCGCGGATCACCTGGGGCAGGCCCGTATAGGGAGTACTGAATTCCGTATACTCTCTCGACATTTTTCCATCAGGCATCCGCTGGTCGGAATCGAAATCATAAGACCCGCAGAAATAATCTTCGGTTCCTGTTCCGCAAATCGTCGGAAACTTGGAATCACCATCAATATAAAACTTTATTTCCCCTTCACCCCACCAGCCATCGTTATGCACTTCCCACGCCAGGTAAGTACCTACATACTGACCCTTCCCTTTGATGTTGGCAACCAACGTATCTATACCATTTATGACCGGATTGGCGCGATGATACTGGGCATGAAAATAACCGGCATCTTCAGGAACCTCGGTAAGCGTATAGTCCACCTGATAATACAGCGTCATTTGTTCTGTATTCGTATTGGTCATGGTAATCTTGCATTTTTTTCTGAAGGGCATCGTCCAATAACAATTGAAAGCACTACCCGGATTCACGCATACGGCCAACGAATTCACGTGGCTATATTTTCCCCAACCCATACAAAAAAAATCACCGACCGGCACCTCCACGGAAGGTGTGGTTTCATCATCCCAATAGAAACGGATAATAGAGGTACGCCAGTTCCCTGTAGGGGTCATCCAGATATGCTGGACGGCGCCGGGACCCGTAATTTCGGCCAAAGTAACGGTCTCCCCCGGCTTGATGTGAATGTAAGGATTCACCTTCCATCCCTGTCCCAGATCGCGGGCCGCATCACGGGCTGTGCCATTCTGCAGCGTGGCCATGCCTCCTTTTGCAGGCTCACCGGTGGGATTTTCCGGACTAATAGAACGGGTCTTGGCATCAGAAAGCCTGTAAAGATTACCCATATTCATGTTCAGTCCGTTAAAATTCCCCGATTGTGCGAACACATCCCCCACAAATACGCTTGCCAGAAACAAAACGGTTGCTGGAAGTAAAATAAGCTTTCTCATATGTGAGGTCTTTTGGTATTGATAGATTGAAATTTATCCTTATTTACCCGCTGCAGCATAAAGCAGAGGATAACATGCACCACTTGAAGGTACATTCGAGCAGGTCCATTTTACCTATTCTGAAGGACGATGTCCGAAAAATCAGATGTTGCAGAAACGCCAGCCAATTCCTTTGTTCGGGGATCGCCAAGATAAGGCAAAATGCTTAGCGTTTGATATGCAATGCCATCTTTGCGTACAGTTTAGCTGCCTGGTATATCAAATCACCGCTTACGTCAAGCGCCAATGCCGCCCGAATCTGCGCCCGTGTACCGGCCCCGTTCTGGCATCTGCCCCAAATCTTCCTTGCGGTATTAATCGCATATTGCGCGTAAAATCGACGTGCTTTTTTGTGAATCAGCTGCCATTGTTCCGCAGAAAAGTATTGTCTTGAAATCTCCATGACCTTTTTCAGATCCCGGATATTCTGGCCAGTAAGCACATACTGACCGGTAATAGAAAAGTTGTGTTTTCGATAATCTGCCAGAGGTTCAGGGACATATCCTACAGGATAATGTGCCGCAATACGAATCCACATTTCCCAATCTTCGCCATAATGTACGCCATAGAAACTGCCCAGTCGCTCATATATCTTCCGGGGTACCACTACAGCAGGGACCTGTATACGCTGCCGGCAAGCAATTCGGCTCAGCCAATTGTCCAGGATCCCGGCCTCCACCCTTTCCAGGTCGCTTAGCGATTCAGTAATGTCCTCCTGGTCTATCGAGTAATAACGGCAGAACCCCATCCCTATGTCAGGATGATGGGAAAACAGTGCTTCCATGCGGCGATAAAATCCCGGCCGGATCTTATCATCTCCATGTAACAAATGGATCAGCCTTCCTCTGCTTCGGTTTAAACACGTTTCAAAATTCCTCAGACTGCCTACATTACTTTCCTGACGGAAATAAGAAACTCTACCCCCGCCCACCTCTTCTACGATCTGTTTGACATTGGCATCGCTACTGGCATCATCGCAGACCTCAATTTGCATACGGACGGTTCCTTCATCCTGAACCAAAACACTTTCAATCGCCTCCCTTAAATAGGCGCTGCAATTATAGGCAGGAATCATGACGGACCAGAGCGGCCTGTGAGCTGCACTGCTTTCCGACAACGGGGGAATCAACGGAGGAGCTTCAGGGGTTCGGGTAAATGCAGCCATAGGGTTTGTCCTGATTCAAGGTGATTGGTGATAAAAATACGGATTCATTACTGAAAATTCCTATACCCTGAAGCCAGCCCTCTTTTTTCTCAATATTCCTTATCTTTAAAAAACAAACGTTGGTATGCACCCGGACACCCGTTTTTTAATTTAATGCCGATCCATTGACTGAAAGCCTCATACAATATCTTCAGGCCTTATCTCCCATTACTCCGGAAGGCCTCAAAAAGCTAGAGCCGGCATTGTCTACAAGATCCTTTCGAAGGAACGAGCATTTATTGAAGGAAGGGAAAGTCTGTCATTCCTTTTTTTTTATTGAGAAAGGTTATTGCAGAAGTTATTACCAGGTGGATGGACTGGAGAGAAATACCGATTTCTTTTTTGAAAACGATATTGCCACTAATATTCAAAGTTTTGCAACCGGAGAAAAGTCCGCCTATAATATCATTGCCTGCGAGCCCCTCCTCGCCACCGTTTGGGAGAAAGACGTCCTGTTCCGTATCGCCAAAGAATCTCCTGAAATCGAAGCTCTCGGCCGAAGTTGCCTGCGGCGGTTCGCAGCCAAACAAGAAGAATTAGCCGCTTTGACGCGACTTGGACCCACCCTTGATAGACTGCAATACCTAGAACAGCATCAGCCTCATTTATTAAACCGCGTACCTCTTTCACAATTAGCCTCTTTTCTGGGTGTAGCCAGAGAAACGCTCAGCAGAGCAAGACGACGCAGGGCCTCTCGCTAACCGGAACGAACCTCTGATCGTCCGAACGCTTCCCCCTACAAGCCCCTTTCTTTTGCGTTACAAGGAACGCCCCACCCCTATGTGTTGATCAATACACACAGAAGGCCAGGCTGGTCCTTTTCAAAAAATGCGTCCGGCTAACCATACAGTCTTTACTTTGGCCACTGGTCACCTCACAGCCTCTCCTGCCACTGCCAAACCATATTTTGCCACTTGATGAGGGCAACACCGCGCAGATCGCATGATTCTATACCCATGTGCTGCTTATGGTACAATCACTAGCCTCTTCCCATGCAGGCCCTTTCGTGACCAAGCCGACGCGATTTCAGAAAGAGGCACGCATTCAATGTCCATATAAAACTTGCCTTGCCTGATTCCCTCCCATACTGCCTTTATTTCTTCGCCGAGGACCTCCGGGGAAATCCTGCCCACACCCATAAGTTCAAGGCCGGAAGTGCGCAATGCCGACCCGGGAAGGGACAATTGTGTGCCCGCTGCCTCCCCAATCTGCACATACCGGATCCTCCGTTGGGCAAAACTTGCCTCTTGGGGAATAAACGACCGGATCAGGAGCTCGGCCGGCCTTCCCCATAAAAAATCGATGACGACGTCGTACGCCCGATCCGCCTGGCTATCGGCATATGCCCGGCTCACCTCTTCATCAGGGCGGCCCAGGTCAATAACCTCATCCACACCCAAACTTCCGAGCAACTGCAGCGACTGCGCATTGCGACCAGTGCCGACCACCTTGCCCGCTCCCAGCATTTTAGCCACTTGGATAGCGATCCTTCCAGAGACTCCTGTTGCACCATGTACTAACACTGTTTCCCCCGGTTGGAGTCGAGCCGAATATTTCAAAGGCAACAAAGAAGTAAACACAGACGGCATAATTGCGGCAGCTGCAACCGGATCAGTGCCTTCCGGCACCGGCAGGGTAAATCCTGCCGCCACTTTCTCCGCGAATGCTCCATAAGGAGGTCTTATGTTCCCGAAAGCCACCAATTGCTTGTCTTCGGTAACTCCGATTCCATCAGTTCCTACAATCGCGGGAAACTGGGGAAACAACTTTTTGCTGGCATAATGAGATCCGGATACGGTCAACTTATCAAAATTCTCCAATACACAGGCCTTGACTTCCACCAAGGTATCGTCTTTGTCCGGAACAGGATCTGGAAAATCCCCGTAGTGGGGAATTTCACCAAACTGATTAATTACCGCTGCTTTCATAAAATTGGCTTACGCAAACCTGCCATCTTAAGTGAAACAGGAAAATGGCACCCGATCATGGGCAATTATAAAAACGAATTTCAGGAAATTATTCAGGATAGACAAAACCGTCCGAATTCGCAAGATCCTCATAAAAAGCCTCTTACGCATTTTTCCCGCTGTTCGGATGTACTGAAGACTGTATTCTGGCCAGGAAAAATCTAAATATTTTTAAATTTTTCTTTGATAATTCAAAAACGCCGATTACCTTTGCCGTATGATTTAACAGTGTTAAATTTCTTAACGGAGGTAACATGGGCGTTTTGGAGCGAAAAGAGAGGCAAAAGGACGAAGTAAGAGCAGCCATTTTGAAAGCAGCGTGGGAAATTGCCAACAAGGAAGGCTGGAAGGCGGTGTCTTTGCGTAAAATCGCAGACATTATTGAATATAGTGCGCCTCTTATATATAGTTACTTTGAATGTAAGGAAGCCATCCTGCTTGAGTTTGTGAAGAAAGGATATTTCAAAAAATACGAAGCACTCAAAAAGGCGAAGCAACAACACACCGACCCTGCACTCCAGCTAAAGGCAATGGCTCTTGCAGGTTGGGAATTTGCCATTAAAGAGCAAACACTGTATCAGCTCATGTATTCAATAAAAGTAGCCCCATGTAAAATTCAATGGGACTGTTGTGAGATCATCGACGCCAGAAAGGACATTGCAGAGCTGACCTTGTCTACCATTAAAGAATTGATCGCACGCAGCGCGCATCCGGAAACAGATCCGGAAATGAAGTACCTGGCCTATAGTTCAATCCTTCACGGGTTGGTGTCTTTTTATCTGACCCAAGCCGACAACCCGGGAGCTGAAAAATATAAATTGATACTGGACGACGCGATTTCGGGAATTATTAAAACATTAGACCAGTGAGAAACCACTAAAGTTTTGGCTCACAAAGCAGTACATATACAGTAGCCCTTCACCTTCAACCCAAAAATCTAGAGATGGCCTTAGTAAAGTAAAATCTTTTTTCTAAAAATGTCCAGTTCCCCTACCTCCAATCGTTATTGTGGTACAATCGATGGTTAACCATCTGCAAAAATGTATTATTTTTTTTATTACTATTTAACACTGTTCAATTTTTTATCACTATTAAGCAAAAGTAGAATTCCCCATGGAAACACGAAACAGAAAAAAAATATCCCGGGCCAGCTATAGCCGTCTTCTTTGGCTGATATTGCCCGCGGTTTTGTACTATAGTTGCGAAGTAGCTGCTTCTAAAACTAACATGGCTGTGCAAAAGCCGACCATTCCAGTGGTCAGTATCGAGGCAAAAACCGCCACCACCTACCGGCAATACAATACTTCGCTGGAAGGTTCCCAGGAAGTGGAAATCCGCCCGCAGGTAAGCGGCTACCTGGAAAAAATATATGTGGATGAAGGCGCTCACGTGCAGAAGGGTCAGCCGTTGTTCAAGATTGATGACAAGCTGTATCGCCAGCAGCTCAATAATGCGGAGGCCAGTCTGTCGGCAGCCAAAGCTGACCTGGAGAAAGCCCAGATCAACTTGACGAAGCTGGAACCCTTGGTGCAACATGAGGTAGTATCTGATGTGCAGCTCCAGGAAGCAAAGGCGGCCCGTGATGCAGCCAAAGCATCGGTAGAGCAGGCCCAGGCGGTGGTAAGCGCTGCCCGTATCAATCTCGGATATACGCTGATTAAAGCTCCTGCAGAAGGTTATATAGGCAGGCTGCCTTTCAAACAGGGAAGCCTGGTAGGAACAAACACCTCCGAAGCACTTACGACCCTTTCGGCCGTTGGCCAGATCTATGCGTATTTTTCCATGAGTGAAGCAGACTTCCTGGCCTTTAAACACGAATTTCCAGGTGAGACCATTACAGATAAAATAGCGCAATTGCCTCCTGTTGAACTCGTCATGGCCGACGACAGCATTTATCCTCAAAAAGGAAAGGTGGAAGCGATGATGGGGCAATTTGATAAAACGATGGGCACCATTGGTTTCCGGGCGGTGTTCCCCAACGAAGACGGGCTCTTGCGTTCTGGAAATACCGGAGAAGTAAGAATTCCTCATCAGGTGAAGAACCTGGTGGTGCCGCAAAAATCCACCTATACCCTGCAGGATAAGATTTTTGTATTCACCGTCGGGAAGGACGATAAGGTGGTCAGCACTCCTATATCCGTGTCAGCCAAGATCGGCCATTATTACCTGGTCAACAAAGGCGTTCAGCCCGGTGAAGAAATAGTCTACACCGGATTAAACGAACTGAGCGATAAAATATTAATACAACCAAAAGTTATTTCCCTGGACAGCCTGCTACAGGCCGACCCACTATAAACTTCACAATTTTATTTCATGTTAAAGAAATTTATTGAACGACCCGTGCTATCCACCGTCGTATCGGTCATGCTTGTCCTATTGGGCATCATCTCGGTAGCCACTTTGCCCATTAACCTTTTCCCCGATATCGCGCCCCCTACGATACAGGTAAAAGCCTTTTATCCGGGCGCCAACGCTGAAGTAGTAGCCAGATCGGTAGCTACTCCGCTGGCAGAAGCCATCAATGGAGTGGAAGACATGACCTATATGACATCTACCTCCAACAATGACGGTACGATGACCATGAACGTGTACTTCAGTCAGGGTACCGATCCGGATATGGCCGCGGTCAATGTGCAGAACAGGGTGACCAAAGCCACGCCCCAAATTCCTCAGGAAGTAGTACAGGCAGGCATCTCCACACAGAAGCAGCAGAATAGCATGATCTTGGTCGTTGCCCTGACAAGCACAGACAGCGTGTATGATGAGACTTTTCTTCAAAATTATATCAAGATCAATCTCCTTCCGGACCTGAAGCGTATTGATGGCGTAGGAGATGCCGTGGTATTTGGAGGGAAGGATTATGCCATGCGGATTTGGTTGAAACCGGACCGGCTGGCAGCATACGATCTGTCGACAGCAGAAGTACTGGGCGCAATCCACGATCAAAACATTGAAGCCGCCCCAGGAAGATTTGGTGAAAACAGCACCGCCTCTTTTGAGTATGTGCTAAAATACAAAGGTAAACTCAAGGAGAAAAGCGGTTATGAGAACATCATCATCAAGGCTAATCCGGATGGATCTTTGGTTCGGCTTAAGGATGTAGCGCGGGTAGAGTTTGGGGCATATACCTATACAGCGAATTCTGTCATTAACGGCAAGCAGGGATCAGGCTTTGCCTTGTTTCAAACGCCTGGTTCCAATGCCAATGATATTCTGACCCAGGCATCCAAACTGATCAAAGAAAGATCTAAAAGCTTTCCGGAAGGGGTAGAGTATTTTACCATGTACAGCGCCAAAGAATTTTTAGATGCCTCTATCCATCAGGTGATAGAAACGCTGGTTGAGGCCTTTATCCTGGTGTTCCTCGTCGTGTTCCTATTCCTGCAAGACTTCCGTTCTACGCTGATTCCCGCCATTGCAGTCCCCGTGGCCATCATAGGTACATTTTTCTTTATGCAGCTTTTTGGATTCACGATCAATCTGCTCACCTTGTTTGCCCTGGTGTTGGCCATTGGCATTGTAGTGGATGATGCGATCGTCGTGGTGGAAGCCGTGCACGCGAAGATGGAGGGGACCCGGCTTTCTGCCAAACGGGCTACGATCCAATCCATGAACGAAATATCCGGTGCAATTATCTCCATCACACTGGTTATGGCGGCAGTATTTGTGCCGGTAGGATTCATGCAAGGTCCTGTAGGAGTATTTTATCGCCAATTCGCCTTCACGATGGCTATAGCCATCCTCATCTCGGCGGTTAATGCCCTTACCTTAAGTCCGGCATTGTGTGCCTTATTTCTAAAAAACAATCATGGTACAGCAGAACGACAAACTCCGAAGGGCTTTCTGAGGCGGTTCTTCGCCGCTTTCAACCTGGCATTCGCAGCTACCACAGAAAAATATAAGCGCAGCTTGTATTTCCTGTTCCGGCGTAAATGGATTGCCATTTCCGGCTTGGCTCTCGTGTCTCTGGCCACTTTCTGGATGATGAAACACACGCCTTCCGGCTTCATCCCTACGGAAGATCAGGGATTTGCGATTTATGCCATGACGACAAGTCCCGGCACATCCCTGGATGAAACCAATAAGGCGGTAAAGCAAATCGACAGCATACTGGCGCAGGACCCGGCCACTGCCGAACGATGGAACATCACTGGATTGAATTTAACCACCAATGCCAACAGTTCTTCTCACGGAACGGGATTTATACGCCTTAAATCACCCAATAAAAGAGGTCCGGTAAAGAACCTCGACCAGATCATGCAGAAATTCACCGGTGAAGTGGCCCAGGTAAAAGGAGCCAGCGCCTTCTTTTTCACCCTGCCTACCGTACAGGGCTTTGGAAACAGCAACGGATTTCAGTTTCTGCTGCAGGATCGAACGAATGGTTCGCTGGACGAATTGAATGCTAATGCACAACAATTCATCGGTCATCTGATGCAAAGAAAAGAAATCGGCTACGCCTATACCACATTCAATACGGGCAACCCTCAATATATGATCGAGGTCAATGATGCCAAGGTAAAACAGATGGGCGTATCCGTTTCGGATCTGATGAATACCCTGCAGGTATATTATGGAAGCAGCTTTGTGTCTGATTTTAACCGTTTCGGTAAGTACTACAGGGTCATGGCACAGGCCGATGTAAAGTATCGCGATGAACCCTCGTCGCTCAATAATATTTATGTGAAGAATAATCTGGGCGAAATCATTCCTGTCAACGGACTGGTTTCCATCAAACCGACCCATGGTCCGGAGACCGTCACACGGAATAATCTGTTCAATGCAGTGACCATTAATGGCCTGCCCAAAGCAGGTTACAGTACGGGCGATGCCATCCGGGCTATTGAAGAAACAGCGGCCCAATATCTCCCCGGGGATACCAGTACGAATGGACCGGTATGACCAGGGAAGAATCCAAATCGGGATCTCAGGCAGCCATTATATTTATCCTAAGCTTGATATTCGTATATTTTATTCTGGCGGCCAAATACAACAGCTATCTGATTCCGCTGGCTGTGATGTTGACCATTCCATTGGGACTATTGGGAGTATTCCTGTTTATCAATCTGGCTGACATCAACAACAACATCTACGTTCAGGTAGGACTTATCATGTTGATCGGATTAATGGCCAAGAACGCCATTTTGATTTTAGAGTATGCAATCCAAAGGCGTCAGGCGGGCAGCTCGCTGGTATCCTCTGCTGTAGACGCCGCTAAATTAAGGCTACGGCCGATTCTGATGACATCACTGGCCTTCATCGTGGGGTTGCTTCCCCTGGTAAACGCACATGGAGCTTCGGCGTTGGGTAACCGCTCGATCGGAACAGGTGCAGTAGGAGGCATGCTCACCGGTGTGGTATTAGGCGTATTTATCGTACCTGTATTATATGTCATCTTTCAATATCTGCAAGAAAAGATCAGCAGAAAACCGGAACTGGAAGAAACCGACGATCTTATTCGTGAGGATCAATTGTGGGAAGTGGCCGTCAATTGACGTTTCCAATGAGGGCCGAGAAGAGGCGATTAATTTTAAGTAACTTATTCTAAATCCGTTCATTCCATGCATATCAGAATTAAAAAAGCTAAATCTTATATCCCTTGGCTTTTTGTTTCACTGACCTTGGCAGCCTGCCGGGTAAGTAAAGAATATCAGCGTCCGGCCTTGCAAGTACCCGCCCGTTTCAATCAGGAAACTACAGCAGATACCTCGAGCATCGCCCAAATAAAATGGAACGCTTTCTTTAAAGATACCACGCTGGTCCGACTGGTGAGCGAGGGCTTAAAGCATAATTATGATTTGCAAATAGCGCTCCATCGAATAGAGGCGGCACAGCAGCAGGTAAAGCAGGCAAAACTGTTGGGGCTACCCGATGTGGACCTGCAGGTCTCGGCACAATCCAGCCGTCCCTCGGATAAAAGCCTAAATGGGGCCAGTATTGCCAGTTTTCCGGGTACCAGGCACATTGAAGACTATTCTGCCGCCCTTGCTCTGTCCTGGGAAGCCGATATTTGGGGCAAAATACGCAGCCAGAAAGAAGCCACACTAGCCAGCTACCTGCAAACCACCGACGCAGCCCGGGCGGTTCGCACCCGATTAATTGCCGACATTGCATTGGATTATTATAATCTGCTCATGTTGGACGAACAATTGAATATCGCCCAGGAAAACCTCGCGTTGCGCGACAGCACGTTGCAATTGACGCGCCTGCTGAAACAAGCTGGCCGGGCCACGAGCCTCGCAACGCAGCAAGCAGAAGCACAAATGCAATCGACCACTGCCTTGATCGATCAACTGAGGATGGAGATTTCCCTACAGGAACATGCTTTAAATATTTTAACCGGAAAGCTGCCGGATAAAATAGCAAGAAGCACCCGGCTTTCCCAACTAAAGGTGCCTGACACGCTTTCAGCCGGTATTCCTGCAGCGCTGATTAGCCGCCGCCCGGACGTGAGAGCACAGGAGATGGCACTGGTAGCCTCTAACGCCCGGGTAGGCGTTGCCAAAGCGAGCCTTTATCCCTCGCTAAATATTACGGCGTCAGGTGGAGTAAATGCCTTTAAAGCCAGTGACTGGTTCAACGTACCGGGTGCCTTATTTGGTCTGGTGGCCGGCACGGTAGCTCAACCTGTTTTTGAGCATCGCCAGTTGAAAACCAATTGGGAAATAGCAAAGATTGAGCGGGAAGAATCCGTCCTCTCCTTCCGTCAGTCTGTGCTGAACGCCGTAGGAGAAGTATCTGATGCATTGGTGCAAATCAACCAGTTGAAAAAAGAACAGACCGCTACGGCAAGCAGGGTACAAACCCTGCAGCAGGCAGTGAGCAATGCTCAGCTGCTGTTTAAAAGTGGAATGGCCAACTACCTAGAAGTGATCACAGCCCAGCAAAATGCCTTGCAAGCAGAACTGAGTTTGGCAGATGTCAAACGACAGAGACTCAGTGCATCAGTAGAACTGTATCGTGCCCTGGGGGGCGGATGGGAATAAGGAACAGCCAACCCATGCACGTGAACCACGTGTATGGGTTGGATCATGTTCTGTTTTCCAATATCGGGTGGTGCCGCGGGAAGGCGGGGAAGCCGTTACTCCATGGTACGTATAGAGAAAAAAAGCAAGCAGCTGATGGATGACAGCACAAACCCAATCAAAGCCGGCCGGGGAAAGCACTAAAGTGTGAGTGTGATATACTGGATCAACCCTGCAGGGGGGAGCAAATCGAAAACAGGGAGAAAACAGTATCCTATGTAAATGTCTGGCGTGAAAAGAGAAATTCCAGGCTGTTTGGAAATTTACCGCGGAAAACTGCCGATAAAAAACCATCCACACATGATGTGTCCCAATTAAATAATCACGATACTGGTTGATACAAAGCATTGTCGGGCGGAGCCGAACTCAATGGCGACGGTAATGAGAATCTATGCGATAGTAAGACCATTCAGGTGAACCCCATCTCTACATAAAAAATCACCAATAACCATCCCCACATCACTTAGAGGGTAGACCTATGCATCCTGGAAACAGGCGTTTAGAACGCTTGTGCTCAATCTGGATTCGATCATAACAAAAGGGCCGCCCTTCATTGAGCAACCCTTAGATCTTTCGGGGGAATCCCGTTCAGCGGAGAGGGAGGGATTCGAACCCTCGGTACAGGTTGAAGCCCGTACAACGGTTTAGCAAACCGGCCCTTTCGGCCACTCAGGCACCTCTCCGTTCAAGGCGGCAAAAATAAGTATATTTTTGAATATCCCCAGAGATTTACCCCTGTAATCAGACTTTCTTACAGAAGCCGGGGATTTACATTGCAGCGAGTTGCAATTTCTGCTGCAGGGCCATCACACTATCCTTAAAACCCACATCCGTGTCCATGAGATCACGGACGGTTTGGCAGGAATGAATGACGGTGGTATGGTCCCGGCCGCCGAAATGGTCCCCTATGGTTTTCAGCGAATTTTTGGTAAACATCTTGGCCAGATACATCGTAATCTGACGGGCTTGCACAATTTCCCGCTTCCGAGTCTTCTCAAGAAGCATATCATAAGATACATTCAAGTACTCGCATACCATCATCTGGATCGTTTCAATCGTCAACTCCCTGGATGATGTCTTAATAAAGGATTTCAGGACCTTTTTGGCTAATTCCAAATCAATCTCCTTACGATTCAGGGAAGATTGAGCCAACAGGGAAATCAGCACTCCTTCCAGCTCCCGGATATTGGACTGGACATTGTAGGCTACGTATTTAATGACGTCTTTGGGCAACTCCATCCCATCGCTTTTCATCTTCAGCTCCAGGATTTCCATGCGCGTTTCAAAATCCGGCACCTGAAGATCCGCACTCAGCCCCCAGCGAAACCGGCTTAACAACCGCTCCTGCAGGCCCTCTAAGTCTTTGGGGGATTTGTCTGAGGTGAGGATCAGTTGTTTTCCCGACTGATGCAAATGATTAAAAATGGAGAAAAAGGCATCTTGCGTCTTCTCCGCCCGCGCAAAAAACTGGATATCGTCTATAATCAGGACCTCGATCAATTGGTAGAAATGAATAAAATCGTTGATCTCCTGGCGCCGGACACTGTCGATAAACTGATTGATGAATTTCTCTGCGCTCACATATAACACGGCCTTGGACGGATGAGCATACTTCACTTCGTTGCCGATCGCCTGAGCGAGGTGCGTCTTACCCAGACCTACACCCCCGTATATGACTAACGGGTTAAAGGAAGTACAGCCCGGCTTTTCGGCAATCGTCTTACCGGCCCTGCGGGCCACCCGGTTGCACTCTCCCTCAATAAAAGAGTTAAAGGTATAATTAGGATTAAGCTGCGATTCTATCTGCACCCGCTTGAGTCCCGGAATCACAAAAGGATTTTTCACCGGATTATGTACGACCAATGGAAAGTTTACTTCACTTTCCGAGCGAGGCTTATGATAACTGGTGGGCATGTTAATCGTCATCGGGTGAGTCGTCTGACCCGATCCACCATCTACCACTATCCGGTATTCAAGACGAGCTTCTTTACCAAGTTCTCTTTTGATGGTCTTTCCCAATAAGCCCACGTAATGCTCTTCAAGGTATTCATAGAAAAACTGACTAGGCACTTGGATGGTTAATACACTCCCTACAAGTTTAACAGGTTTTATAGGTTCGAACCAAGTTTTAAAGGGTTGCCACTCCACAATATCCCTAATGATGCTCAGACACTTTTCCCAAACTTGCTCATGTGTGCCAGTCATTTAGTGATTGTTTTGCGCTTTATAAATAAGGTGAAGCCGAATTCAAAAAAAAGGACTATGTGCTGCCGGAAAAATTCCAAAAGTGAATGTACAATTTTTTTAATTCGAGAAAGCGAATTTCTTAAGAAATTGTTGAAAAAAAAAATCTATTTCCATTTGTTTTTATTGTTCTTTTTTTCTATGCTAATGCAATCGTTTATTAATATGACATTGAAGTTTATCACGCTGAAACTATTGTCCACAAAGGATTACAGCGTCTATACGTTCACGACCCTGTTTATTTTTTGCATAACTTGTTGCATATGGAAAAAGCTGATATAAGTTTGCACCAGCTCATTTTGGTTCTCCAGTTTGGATTTCCATTCAAGTAAAAATTTATATATCTTTGATTGATAGTTCCTTTGCTGGTTTCACGCAAAAAAAGGACCAAAAAAAGCTGAAATTTGTATCTTTGAAATGCACAAAAATTAACCGTTTAAAAAACAGAAAATGGAAATCACAGGGAAGTTATTTAGCAAGCTTGAGGAAACTAAAGGGGAAAGCAGCAGAGGTCCCTGGCAAAAAGGAGGATTCGTCCTTGAGACAGAAGGTACTTATCCTAAAAAGATATGTTGTGTGGTGTGGGGCGATATGCTCAATCAAGTGAACAATCTGAACGAAGGAGATACGGTAAAGGCTTTCATAGATATTGAAAGTCGCGAATATAACGGTCGCTGGTATACCGATGTCAAGGCATGGAAAATTGAAAGTTCTTCCGGACCTGTGCCAGGAACGCCTTCCCAGTCTGGAATAGCCGAGGGGCCCTCTTCCGGACCTGAGGATTCGGTAGATGACCTTCCTTTTTAATGCAAGGACAATCCTTTAGTAGTAAACTATGCCAAAGGCAGCTTGTCATGCAAGCTGCCTTTGTGGTAAAGGTACCCGTGAAGCATCGACCCGGTGACTTTTCCGGGTACACCGTCTCTTTGACCAGATGATATATCAGAACCGTGGAAAGTATTTTAAGCATTCGCCATCTCACCAAAGCATACGCCGCCCACCGCGCCGTGGACGACATCAGCTTCGACATCCAACGGGGAAGCATCTTTGGGCTGCTGGGACCAAACGGAGCGGGGAAAACCACCTTACTGCGGATGATCACGGGTATCTTCTATCCAGACGAAGGAGAAGTTCTCTTTCATGGCAAACCCTTTAACCCCCTCAAGGATATAAGCAAAATTGGCTATATGCCTGAAGAAAGAGGGTTGTACAAGAAAATGCAGATCGGAGAGCAGCTCATTTACCTGGGCCAGTTGAAAGAGATGTCCTTGGCACATGCCCGTGAAAGAGCGCGCTTCTGGATCGACAGATTTGACCTGCATCAGTGGTGGAATAAAAAAGTAGGAGATCTCAGCAAGGGGATGCAGCAGAAAGTGCAATTCATCTCCACAATCATGCACGAACCCGAACTATTAATCCTGGACGAGCCTTTTTCCGGTCTGGATCCACTCAATTCCAACCTGATCAAAGAGGAGATCTTCGAGATGTCCCGCAAGGGAACCACGATCATATTCTCCACCCACCGCATGGAACAAGTGGAGGAGATCTGCAAACATCTTGTGCTGGTCAACCAGGGAGTCAAGATATTGGATGGAGAAATAGGCCATATTAAGGCTACTTTCAAAAAGCACGAATTTCGGGTCACCCTGGAGCCGGAGCCCGTCGGCCTGGACCGGGAAAACCCGGTATTTGTGGTGGAGTCCCGTAAGGAACACACACTCGTAATTAAGTTGAAAGAAGGCCGTACCAATAACGAAGCCTTATCCTATTTGATGGAAAAGGGTTATCTGATCTGTGCTTTCGAAGAAATCCTTCCCTCTATCAATGAAGTCTTTATCACCCAAGTGGAACGGTCCTCCCGGAAAACATCTCCTTTACCCGCCGTTTGACGGTTCAAATCTGCGTCTATGCATAAAACCTGGCTCATCATCCGCCGCGAATATCTTTCCCGGGTAAAAAAGAAGTCCTTTATTGTAATTACCCTGCTTATCCCCCTGCTGATCGCCGGATTTATTGCCCTGGAAGCTTTTCTGATCACCGGAGGCAACAAGCAAGTATTGCATGTCGCGGTAATTGATCGCAGCGGGCTATTCAAGGACAACCTGACTGACGGCCAGCAAATCTTCTTTTCTTTTGTCGATGCCCCTGACCTTCAGAGCCTGGAAAGTCAACAGTCAGCTGACGGCTATGACGGCGTCCTGGTGATCCCTGCTATCCAGCTGGATCACCCCACAGGCTTCGCCTACTATTCGGCCCATCAGTTGGGCCTGGGGCCCTATGAATACATCACCGGCCAGTTAAATAAGGTCATCCAGAACAGACGTATGATCGAGGCAGGCATCGATAAGGACAAGCTGGATCAGATGAAATCAGATGTGTCGCTCATTCAGCCGGGCATATCTGCTCCGAAGGGGGTAGACACCGCACACATTACCTATGCTGCTACCGTCATCGGTTACATTGCGGGCATTTTCATTTACTTCATCCTGTTCTTTTATGGCATGCAGGTCATGCGGGGTGTGGCGGAGGAAAAAACCAACCGCATCGCGGAAGTGCTGGCCTCCTCGGTCAGGCCATTCCAGATGATGATCGGTAAAGTAGTAGGCATCGCCGGAGTAGGCCTCACCCAGTTTCTGATCTGGGTGATCCTCGCGGTAGCCGCGATCTTGGTAATCGGTGCCACAGTTCCCGGGCTATCGGCGCATGCGGGACAGTGGTCAGAAATCGGACAAATGGGCACGGCCGCGAATCCGCAGGTGGCAGAAGCCATGCAAAAGGCCCAAAATCTCATGGCGGCACTCCCGATTACCCGGATCGTCTTATGTTTTCTGTTCTATTTCCTGGGGGGATACTTGTTCTATGCGGCTTTATTCGCCGCGGTGGGATCGGCTGTCGACCAGGAAATGACAGAATCCCAGGCGCTTACGGTGCCCATTACGCTTCCACTGGTCATCTCCTTTTTTATTATGTTCAACGCCATCCAGCAGCCGAACAGCCCCCTTTCCGTATTTGCCAGCATTTTCCCGTTGTCCTCTCCCCTGGTGATGATCGCCCGGGTACCTTTCGGCGTTCCTGGCTGGCAATTGGCGCTCTCCGCTGTACTGCTGATCCTCGGTATTGTGTGTACGATCTGGCTGGCTGGCCGGATATACCGCACGGGCATACTGCTTTATGGAAAAAAGGTCACGTTAAAAGAACTCGCGAAATGGGCCGTACGCAAGGGCTGAGAAACCACGCTACCGGTGTGAAGCTCTTTTAAAGGCAGCCTCGATTACCCGGCTGGTCCGGTAGTCCACCATCCCCCGGAACCGGTTATCCGGAATACTTCCCGGGATAGCCGCCGGACGGGGAGCCTCCCGGGCGTTCCTTACCAGACTGCCGCCAAAATTACCCCATCGGAGATAATAGAATATCCGATAGAGGTTTTCATCCTGGGTATTGTCTCCCCAGGGAGCGCCGACATAGTCGTGGGCCACCACATCAGGAGGGATGCCGTTATAATAGTTTCCCACTCCTGCGGCATTTTCAGTGGCAAAGTTGATCGCATAGAGGTCGGCAAGAAATACCTCTTCCCCCTGGGCATTATAATCCGAAATAGGGATCTCGATAAACCCTACCGGCTTGCCGTAAGTGGTGTCGCCTACAATCCTGACATCCATGTAAGGCCTCAGGTTATTGAGGGTAAGTTCGCTGGCCGATGCGGTGAACTGATTGGTAATAAAAAAGACATGGTCCAGCTGAAGCCCTCCCGGAGAAGAGAAATATACCCGGGAATCCAATCCCAAGACGCCGGCATTTTGGGTCATCTTGTCGTTATAGGATAAGCGGTACATGAGTTTTCCCTTGGCAGAAGCCGGGGCGATGGCGCTATCCAGATATTCTGCCGTACCTATGGACCCTCCGCCGTTATACCGCAAGTCTATGATCAGGTCATTAATACCCGCAGCCCTCAGCTTGTCAAACTCCTGATCAAGTTCATGGCGTGTTCTTGTGGCAGCTCCCTGTTCATTCTCCAGCCCGGAGAAAGTATAAAACACGAAATAGCCCACTTTTTTCCCTGCTACTGCGTAAATTGAATCAAAGATAATGGGATTGACCTCGTATGGAGTCGCATCCAAGGTGTAGGTCACCGATTGTCCATCCGGCCTCTTAAAAGTCAGGGCCGTATGATCAGACTGGTAAATGGCTTTGGTTACGGCCTGCACATGCTGGCCCCCGGGACCATCATAGGCAATATTACTGTTGCCATTGACCGCCGTGATCTGCCAGCCACGCTGGATGCCCTTTTGGCCGGCCGGAGAATTTCTGTCCGCATACAAAACCCATAATCCTCCATCTGTCGTATAGGTGACCTCCATGCCAAAGCCTGCTTTGGCCCCCAAGTCGCCCGTCAACCCATCTACCACGCCGTTTTCGAATTGATTGGCAATGCTTCCTGTCCGGTCCAGGAAACTATATCGGTCGACTACTTTCCCATTCCATTTCGGGAAGGTCTTCATATAGGACAACAGCGAGTCCGCATTGGGATAGGCCTTGCTTTTCGGATCCAGTTCAGGCACCTGATCATACCAGTAATAACTGGGAAGGTCATAGGTCACATCCCGTCCCCCATCCAACTGGCTCACCTGCATAATCTGATACATCAGATACTTAAGTGAATCCTCATCCCGGCCTACGGCGACGCCCGAGCTATCTTCTGAATTAGTGGGTTTCGCGCCATCCGTTTTCTGGCAGGAGCTGAACAGCCCCATCGCCAATATTCCCCACACCACAAGGGCGGGCGCCAGGTAACGGTATTCACTTTTCATGTGTAGCAGTTTAAAGATAGGAGGAACAATATCAGAAATTAAACACTTTTTTTTTGGCTAAAGTTTGTGCCGCTAACCCAACAGGCTGCCTTTGTCGCCAAACCACTGGGGTAACCACCGCCGGGTTTCTTGGATAAAGATACAAATCCGGGACTTATCGCTTTCAGGATCACAGCATATGGAAAATCGACATAATCCAGAGCAAAGGAGGCCCCCGCAGCGACAATAACAAGGCCTTAACAACCCCTAACTTTCTCTTAACGCTGCATCTCGAGGTTCCTACATAGTTTTGGTTTATTAAGTCATCTTTTTAAAAACAAAGTTTTTATGAAAAAACTGTTGATGGCAGTCGTGCTTGTCGCATTGACAGGCGCTGCAACCTTCGCGCAGACTCCGGTAAACCAAGGGGCAGCCGCGAAGCAATCCACGCACGTGATGCCGGCAAAAAAGCATCAAAAAAGCAGCAAAAAATCCTCAAAGATGCATACCAAGCATCACAAAGGAAACGAAAAGCAAAGTAGCAAGGCTTCTACAAGCCATTGAGCATTTGGCTTTCTGGTGCATGGCCCCGCTTCGGCGGGGCTTATATATTTTGGGGATCTTCGGCAGAGTCAGCGGATGAGATCCGCTCCAATAAGTCTGATGAATTCACTGCGGGTCCGTTCATCCTCAAACTGCCCGCAAAAGGCCGAAGTAGTAGTGATGGAATTTTGCTTCTGTACGCCCCGCATCATCATGCAAAGATGTTTTGCCTCAATCACCACGGCTACTCCTTGCGGATGCAGGGTATCATTGATGGCGTTCAGTATCTGGTTGGTCATTCTTTCCTGGACTTGCAATCTGCGGGCATAGCAGTCCACGACTCTGGCGAGTTTACTTAATCCGGTGATATATCCGTTAGGAATATACGCTACATGGGCTTTGCCGAAGAAAGGAAGCAAATGATGTTCGCAAAGCGAATACAATTCGATATCCTTGACAATGACCATTTCGCTGTACGATTCTTTGAATTTCGCGCCGTTTAGAATGGCCCGTGCATCCACCTCATACCCGTTAGTCATAAATTGAATGGCCTTGGCCATCCGTTCAGGGGTTTTTCGCAATCCGTCCCTCTCGGGATCTTCCCCGATCAAGCGAATGGTCTCCCTATAGTTCTCAATCAGTCCGGAAGTGATCTTATCTTCGAACTTCTCGATTTGTTGATAGGACATACGTTATGTTGAAAGTTATTTTCCAAAGTATTCTACGTAAATGCGTTCCGTTTCGCAGAGTTTTATGCAATGCAACTGAACGCCTTTCAGATGCGGTTCCAACTGCTCCCAGATGCCGATGGCGAGGTTTTCGGTAGAGCAAATCTTTCCCTGCATAAAGTCTACATCCAGATTAAGGTTCCTGTGGTCCACTTTCTCCAGGATCAGGTCGTTGATCAGGCGGCTGAGCGCCTTGGCATCATAGAGGTATCCGGTATCTTGAGCCACTTCCCCTTTGATGGTCACAAAAAGGGTATAATTGTGGCCATGCCAATTCTCGTTGGCGCATTTTCCAAAGACCTGAAGATTCTTTTCCGGACTCCAGGACGGATTATATAATTTGTGGGCTGCATTAAAATGCTCCTTCCTGGTGAGATAAATCATTTTTTCTGAATTTCAGCAAAGTTAGCACTTTTGCTGCATGAATCTATTGATCGCCGCCGCCACACAGGCTGAAATTGCCCCCTTACTGGCTCATCTACAACCCTATAGAGTGGCTGGAAAGGAAAATAGTTACAAAAAGAAGTCTCTTAAGGTACGGATATGCATTACGGGAGTGGGAAGTGTTCCCACTACCTACCGGCTTGTCAGAGAAATCTCGGCCTTCCGGCCTGATCTGGCCATACAGGCGGGGATCGCGGGATGTTTTTCCCGCGAGGTCCCGCTGGGCAGCTTGTACCGGGTGAGCACAGACCGCTTCGCGGACCTGGGTGCCGAACAGGGGGACATGCTGTTGGATGTGTTTGATCTTGGGCTGTTAGACAAAGATGAGCCGCCTTTTGCCGATAAAAAGCTTCCCGCGTCTGTGCCAGAATTTCCTGTAATCCGGGAACAGCAGGAGGCCGAAGCCATCACCGTGAACATGGTCAGCGGCCATCCGGCTACTATTGGCCGCCTGCAAGACAAGTATGCGCCTTTGTTGGAAAGCATGGAGGGTGCGGCCTTTCACTACGTCTGTCTGCTGGAAAGCGTTAATTTTGTGCAAGTCAGGACCGTATCCAACTATGTGGCACAACGAGACAAGACCCAGTGGGATATTCCGCTTGCCGTGCAAGCACTAAACTCCTGGCTCATCGAGTGCCTAGAAAAGATTTGACTCATGCAGAAAAAGATTACCCTGGGCTTTTCGCCCTGCCCCAACGATACTTTTATTTTCGATGCATTGGTAAACGGACAGATTGACACCGGAGACTTCCGCTTTGATCCAGTCCTTGAAGATGTCGAAACACTCAATCAATGGGCCTTTGAAGGTAAACTGGATGTCACCAAACTCAGTTTCCGGGCTTTGCTGGACGTACTGGACCGGTACCGGATCCTCCACTCCGGGAGTGCCCTGGGCAAAGGATGTGGTCCGTTGCTGGTCGCGAGCCGGGACATTCCACCCGATCAGATTCCCGAAAGCACCATTGCAATCCCCGGCACCCACACCACGGCGAATATGTTGCTGAGCTTTGCGTTTCCCCATGCAGAAAAGCGCGAGCCTGTCCTGTTCTCCAGGATTGAAGATGCGGTACTGGAGGGCAAATTCGACCTGGGCCTCATCATTCATGAGAGCCGTTTCACCTATGAAGAAAAAGGCCTTAAAAAGATCATGGATCTGGGAGCCTACTGGGAGGAACACACCGGAAACCCCATCCCATTGGGAGGGATAGCCGTCCGGCGGGATATGGCGTGGGAGGAGCAAAAACAAATAGACCGCCTGATCCTGGAAAGCCTGGACTACTCGTTAAAACGCTATCCAGCACTTTCCTCTTATGTGCAGTCCCATGCCCAGGAAATGGAACCGGCAGTCATGCGCCGCCACATTGAACTTTATGTAAACGATTTTTCCCGGGATCTCGGAGAAGCCGGTATGCAAGCTATTGAACGGATGCGCCAAGTCGTGAGCAAAGAAGCTGCGCCTGACCGACAGTGGATGTTCGTCTAAGGTCCCTCTACCTGGTCGTTTCTTCCAGGATCGCCGCGATGTGCCCGGTCAGCTGGCTGCCGTAAGAAATGTCTCCCAGGCGTGCCACGGGCCTGACTCCGCGCAGCGCATTAGTCAGAAAGACTTCATCCGCCTGCTGCACCTGCTCCAAGGAAAGCGCCGATTCCTTTACCGAAAGCCCCCGGGCAGGAAGACATTCCAATAGTTGCCGGCGTATTACCCCCGCCACGCAGCCTTCCTCCAGGGGAGGGGTATACAGGATATTCTCCCGGATGACAAAGAGGTTAGCGATGGTGCTTTCGCTTACCCGTCCAGCGACATTGAGCAGCAGGGCCTCATCCCAACCGTGGGCATGCGCATATCGGATTCCCAGCACGCTGGCCAGGTAATTATTGGTTTTAAAGTTGGCCAGCGGCCCCAGGCCCCTTTGCGCACCGGGGTAGATTCCCAGAGACAATCCCTCAAAGGATTGCCAGGAGCGTTCCGGCTCCCAGGCCACTTCCAGCAGATAATGTACCGGCGCGGTATCGTAAAGATTTCCTTCGCCCCGAAATACATTGAGCCGAACCCGTGCCGAGGTCAAGTGATCATACGCCGTGCACAGCCGCTTGATCTGGGAAGGAAGTGAACTAATCAAGTCAGTGGAACTTCCCATGTCCAGGAAAGCCATGCCTTTTCGAAGCCTTTCCATATGGTGGGAGAAAAAAAGTACCCGGTCATCGCGCCATCGCATCGTCTCGAATAATCCCTCGCCATACCGCAACCCGCGATTTGCGGGATGAATGCACAGGCGGTCCTCGGAAATATATGTCCCGTCCAAAATATAGGCCATGGGGTGGATTTTGGCCTCAAGATAGCAAAACAATCAACCCCAACACATGCGGTTGTGCTCTATGGCGGCAGAAATTCTCCGGGTTGTAGCTTCCGGAAGACCTTCAGGCAAAGACAAAAGGCTTCCTCCCTGCATCCACAGACCCGGCCCGGGTTCGCAAGCCCAATCCGATACCTGTTGCAAATTCACGAGGTACCCGGCATGAATCCGACAAAATTTTAACGGCGGGAGTCTTTTTTCCAGCTCAGACAGCCCAAGCATGGCGTCCAGAATCTCTCCGCTTGCCAGATGGACCCGGGTCCCGGTTCCCGCCGCTTCGACCCAGAGAATATCCGCGGGTGTAATGACGGCAAAACCATGTCTAAGGGCAAGGCCGACCGGAGCAGTGGGTGAAGAGGATATAGCAGCAGACATCAGCGTTATGGTTTGGAGGGCTCAGATGATCCCCCTCTAAAGAGAAGAATGCGACCTGAGTGGCGCATTCTTCCTGAGGGGTGGGGAGAAGGGAACAAACAATAGGGAAAGGGGGTTTTCAAAGGATTTGTCAGGGACATAGACAGGACGGTCAATGGAATTCAAAGGAGCTGGCATCGCTACGGGGCATATCGTGCCGGCGCAAACTTTGCAACAGGGCGCTATTCTTCTGTAATTGCCGGAACAACTTTTTATTCTGGATGGTAAGCCTGTCGGGGGAATCTTCTTCCCAACAGGTCCGTTGGTTCCGGGCCAACTGATGGGTCAGGGTTTGCTGCAGCCTCAACAGATGATGAAGGGCCTTTTGCGATCCGTGGTGTGAAGTAATGATCTGATTCATGGCGGTGAATTAATACAACAAATTTCCGCTGTGATAAGCCTTGAAACAAGCGCAAAATCACCGGATTATGGCAAATAGGTATTTCTACGTATTTACCCCCGTAATACCTCCCTTTTTTGTTTTCGCTCGCCACTTTCCCTACCTGTCCGGAAGTCTTAATTACGCATTGAAGATCAAATCTGTAGCCGCAGTATAAGCCCCTTCACCGCCATAAAAAGCGGAAGAGAACCCCCGGTGCATAGCCGCAGCAATAGCGATTAAATTGTATCTTGGAAAAAAAAATCAATTCCATGAGCACACAACAACCCCTTGCATCCGGAAAGTCTGAGAGGCCCGAAAAGGGTGGCAAAATCGGACCCGGAAAACGAATTACCCTGGAGGAAGCACTACAGAGAACCCGGATCTTTCGGGAAGAGTTTATCCAAAAAGCACGTCCCGCGCCTGAAGAAATTAAGGGCAATGCATTCTCTAAAGAAGACATCCTGGCTGTGCTTCAGCAACCGGGCTGTGAAGGAATCCGGATTTATCACTCGGTAAATCCGGATGCCACTGACAAGGATGGAAACCCGGCTCCGATCCGTGAAGTCATCCTTGTGGGCATCGATGGTCATTATAACGATCTGCTGACCCCGGCAGACTATCCCAACCTGCCCAAGGCAAAAGGCTGCAATCCCTTTCGGTCCTTCCTCGCATTGCCGGCTTCACCGGTACCTGAGCGCACAGTGATGGTGGCTAACCCCCACCCCTGTCCCAACATGTGCGGAAGTCCGAACGGCTTGAATTCATAGTTGGCCCGTCATCCGGCGGGACGCACAGCCTTACACACTTATGGAAACTATACGCTTTTATCTGGAGCCCGTTGCTTGCTTCAGTTTTCTGATTCCGCTCATCCCGGGTTGGATACTGTACCGCCGGCTGCCCTCCGTATGGAGACTCCTGGTCCTGACCCTGACCATAGAGTTCCTTTGTACGGCGACGGGATACTTTACCGGCTTGTACTACATTTCCAACTTGTGGTTGTACTTTTTGCTGTATTGTTTGCAATTCTACCTCTATTCGGTGATCTTCCGCAAACTGCTTTCCAGCCGGTTCGCCCGCCAGCTCATCCGGGCACTGATGGTATTGTTCGTCGGCCTGATCATCTATCATTTCCTCTGGATCCTCCCCCAGCGGACGCTCTTTGATTCCTACACGCCCGCCTTTCTGAGCCTGGCGGTGCTGCTGTATTGCGTGTTGTATTTTCACCAACAACTGGATTCCCCCAATGTGACGTTTATTTATAAAACGCCCTGGTTTTGGGTAGTCACGGGATTACTGATGTACTTTTCAGGCGGATTTTTGATCCTGTTGTTCACCAGCACACTGATGTTTAAAGAGCTGCCCCTGATCCGGGAACTTTGGAACCTGCAGGATTTGCTGCTGGCCATCAAGAACCTGCTGGTCTCTGTAGGTTTCCTTTATGTAAAAAAGACCGCATGGACAAAATCATCATTCTGGGCATAGGAGGCATGCTGCTGTTCGCGTTGGCAGTCGTCTTTTTCGTGGTGGCCCATCAGCGGCGGGTAATCCGCTATCAGATGAACTTACAGAAGTTGAAGGAAGATCAGCAGAAGCTCCTGCTGAGTGCCGCTATTGCGTCGGAGGAAAAGGAAAGACAACGCATTGCCGGCGACCTGCACGATGAGGTGGGCGCTTCTCTTTCCGCCATCGGGCTTTATCTGCTGCAGATCACCAAGAAGCAACGGGAAGAGCCGGCCGCGAGCGCCGCCAAGTCTATGTTGGACGAGGTGATCACCACCGTACGGCAGATATCCCACAGACTTTCCCCGGAAATGCTGATGAAGTTCGGATTAAAAGATGCCCTCCAAAATCTCGCCCAGAAGCACAACGTTCCGGGAAGTTTTTCCGTGAGCTTTTCGAGTGCGGAAAATACCCCCCGCTTTTCACCCGACCGGGAACTGGCGGTATACCGGATCGTTCAGGAAGTCCTGGGAAACATGGTCAAGCATTCGGGAGCCTCCGAAATCGCGCTGCGGCTGATGTATCAGTCGCAACGTCTGGTGCTGAGCCTCGAAGACAATGGTTCGGGATTCCGGCAAAAGGATTTTGAGCATCTGGCCAGTACCGCCGGAGGACTGGGCCTCAAAAACATCCAAAGCCGCGTGGATATTCTTCAGGCAAAGATTAATTTTGGAGCGAGGACAGCAGGCCAGCCCGGCACGCTGACCATTCTGGAAGTTCCGCTGCAAGAGAACCAAATGAAGAGCTCTTATCCGGCGGGATCAGTCGCTTGAGCGTCCTGGTACACGATATTATACAACTAAAAATGGGATCGTGGCGCCATTCCCCCCATCCACTGTCGATGAATGGGTTTCCCTGCCGCGGGTTTTATGAAAAAGATTCGTTACATCATCGCCGACGATCACAAATTATTCCGTCAGGGCGTAATTTTTTCGTTGTCCGATTACCCGGAGTTGGAAAACATCGGTGAAGCGGGTAACGGACACGAACTCATCGCCCTGCTCAAAGAAGTCCGCCCCGATGTCATCCTCATGGATCTGAAAATGCCTGAAATGGACGGCATTGAAGCCACCCAGCAGATCCATCGACAGGATCCCGATCTGCGCATTCTTATCCTTTCCATGTATGATGATGAAAAATTCATTATCCACCTTATGGAACAGGGGGCGGCGGGGTACTTGCTGAAAAATGCAGAACCCGAGGAAATCCGCAATGCGATCGCAGCCGCGGCCACCAACGGATACTATTTTACCGACCTGATCAACCGGGCTATGCTCAAAAAAATCGTGACGCACCAGCAGTTTAAACCCAGCTTCAATACGCAGGTCCACTTTACCGACCGGGAGATCGAAGTGCTCCGGCTGATCTGCGAGGAATATACAGCACCGGAAATCGCCAAAACGATCTACCTGAGCCCACGCACCGTAGAAGGCATTCGCAGCAAACTGATTGAAAAGATCGGGGTAAAGAATACGGCAGGACTCGTCATGTATGCCGTCCGTCACGGCCTGGTCAAGTAACCGTCCGGCGCCAAACCGCTACGGTGCCGCTGCTTGCGTGGAATCCGCACCCAGAGGCCGGAAGATGCGGTAATGCTGCCGGGGAATGCTGTCGGCCACCGATTGGTACAACATTAAAAAATCCTTGCCCTTCAAAGGCTGGCTATACTCGCCTTTCATTTGCCGGCGCATTCGCTCTTGCTTCATCCGCAAGGAATCTTCAAAGGCGCTTTTACGATCAATCTCCTTCTTCATGCGTTGGTAGAGGTGCTGCATCTCATTGGGATGCGCTTCATAAAAGGCATAACTTTTCAGGAAAGCTTCCTTATCGGTATGGTGTAACTCCAGGATTTGCCGGTAATATATTTTGACCTGCTCGTTACGCTGGGTGGGATCGGAAGGTCCGCTGCCCGGGCGGTAGCTTTCATTAAATGTACTTGCCATCTGCATATCCAAAAGGATGGCGCTCATTTCTTCCCGCCCGATGATGCCCCGGGGAATCTCCTCATCGCGGCTGCAGGAGGTCCATCCCCACAATAGGGCCATGAAAATGAGTAGCCTGACTTTCATCACTTAAGGTCCTCCCGGTATTTGGTGCCGTGTTCAGGATCCAGCTTTTGCAACAGGTTCAGCGCTGCCATTTTTTGCTGGGGAGGGGCCTGGGAGAAGATTCCGGCCAGTTCATCGGACTTGGCCTCAAAAAAAGACTGCAGGATGACCGTGGTAGGATTGTCCGCATACAGGGCATTGAGTTCGGTCAGACAGCTGACCACCGCATCGCGACCCTGATTCATATGGTCATACATCTGGTCCAGCCCGTCCCGGTGGTACTGATAGAGCACCTGATGGAAATTATTGTAACGGGCGTTGAGCAGGTTTTCGACCAGCCAGTAGCGGTTACGCGGACCTTCAAACGCTTTCCAACCACTGATGCTTTGGCTGTTGGTCGGCGCGTTGTTCACCACACTCTGCGCCTTTTTAAAGAGCGCATTTCCTCCGTCTGGTGCAAAGGAATCCTGATCCAGGCCCACGATGATGTAGGCGTAATAGGCCAGTATAGCCGTCAGGTTGGATGCCAAAGGATCATTCCCGCTGACCCGGGTGTCGCTGAACTCCAGAGGCTGGAACGCATCATAGCGAAAGGCCACATCCTTATCCTTAAAATTAAACAGCGTGCTCTGATAAGAAGCATTGTAGACCGGCCGCGTAGACTGCACGGTCAACATGCCTACAAATACATCATCGCTGACTTTATTCTGTAAATCCAAAAGAAAGTTGCAATCAATTCGCTCCGCAGGTGCGTAAGCTTTATCCGACCATTGCCGGGTGTTGAGGAAATCTTCGACCGACTTCTGGAGTTGCCGGAACACACTGGGATCCACCCCCCGGATCCGGTCCGCCACTACCGTAACCCGGGCATGCAACTGCTGGGCGCCGGCCTGGCCGGCAACCCAGGGAAAACCGGCCGCCATGCACAACCCTATGACAAGCGCTTTGACGTGCTTCATGCGATATCGGATTAATTTGATCGTCCCTGCGCGGCGATCAGCACACGGACAATGTCTTGAGCTACTTCCCGCTTCGACTTAAGCGGGAAAGCTTCCACGTGCCCGTCTTTGGCAAAAATGGTCACTTTGTTGGTATCTCCCTGGAATCCCGCTCCGGGATCCTGCAACGAATTTAACACAATAAAGTCCAGGTTTTTTTCCCGGAGCTTCCTGCGCGCATGTTGCGCTTCATGATCAGTTTCCAGGGAAAAACCCACCAGCAACTGGCCAGGTTGCTTCCTGGCTCCGAGTTCCTTGAGGATATCGGCATTGCGCACCAGATCCAGCCGCAGGGTGCTTTCCCCCTTTTTAATCTTTTGGGGAGCTGCTTCCGCCGGCCTGTAGTCCGCTACAGCCGCCGCCAATATCGCGAGATCGCAGCCGGGAAAAATCTTAAAACAGGCTTCTTTCATTTCTTCGGCGGTACGGACCCGGACAAGCTCCACAGCAGGGCTTTCAGGCAGGAGCGAAGAAGGACCCAGCACCAGCTGTACTTCAGCTCCCTGGGCAGCCAGCGCATCGGCCAGCGCAATGCCCATTTTACCGCTGGAATGATTACCGATAAAACGCACCGGGTCGATCGGTTCGTATGTCGGGCCCGCCGTCACCAGCGCTTTCTTACCGCGCAAACCGGCCGGGGCATCAAGGAGGTCCTCCACAAACCTGATGATTTCTCCGGGCTCCCGCATTCTCCCTTCGCCGGTTAACCCGCTGGCCAGAGGCCCGTGGGCTACCGGCAGCCGGTGATGTCCTCTTTCCTCCAGGATACGCAGATTTTCCCGGGTGGCCGGATGATGCCACATGTCTTCATCCATGGCTGGAGCCAGCATCACCGGGCAGGTGGCAGAAAGATAGACCGCCATCAACAAGTTGTCACAAAACCCCCGGGCCATCTTGGCCAGGGTATGGGCCGAGGCAGGAGCCACCAGCATAAGATCTGCCCAGCGACCCAACTGCACATGATTATTCCATTGGTCTGCCGTGGTAAAGGTGGTAAAGACGGGCCTACCCGAAAGCGTGGCCAGGGTCAGGGGTGCTATGAATTCGGTGGCCGAACGGGTCATGACGACCTGCACTTCGGCTCCCTGCTTGACCAGGAGCCGGACCAGCGTGGCGGCCTTATAGGCAGCAATGCTGCCGGTCACCCCAAGCAATATTTTTTTCCCTTCAAGCATCGAAAAAGAAAGCGGCAGCAAAGTGACTTTACCGCCGCCCAAAATACGGATTCCTGGTTAAAAAATGCGCTCCGGCCATCCTGATCGAGGGGCTGGCCTTCCACAGGATGAGTCCTGTTTAGCTGAACAGATCCTCGTCCTCATTTTCCCGATAGTAGGTCTTGCCCTCCATGAACTCTTCGGTAGCCACCAGGGCCGGATTAGGAAGGCGTTCATAGAACCGGGAAATCTCGATCTGTTCCTTATTCTCATGCACCTCTTCCAGGTTGTCGGTGGTGCTGACAAACTCCTCCAGCTTGGAATGCAGTTCTTCGCGGACTGCAGTATTGATCTGGTTGGCACGCTTGCCGATGATCGAGATCGACTTGTACAGATTTCCGGTTTTCTCCTTGATCTTCAACAAGTCCCGCGTTTCCGCCAGAGGATTGATATTGTTACTGAGCGCTTTTCTCATTTTGCTCATTGTCGAGGTTTTTAAGATTATTTTGAGACAGGGTGTAATATTCTTCCGCTTGTGTTTTGTATTTGCTGTCCGGATATATATCCAGGAAATTCAGGTACTGGGTTACTACTTCTTCGTAGCGTTCCTTTTGTCTTTCCTGAATGCTGTTCTGCGCATACCGGTAATAAGCCCGGATCGCCATGAACTTGTATTTGTCCCCCAGCTCGGAATCCGGGTAATCCAGCAACAGGTTGGAAAAGGTGATGCCGGAAGCCTTGTAGAGGCCCAGGTCATAATAAAGCTGGGCGGCATCAAACTCCTTGTCCTCAAGCTTTTGCCGGCACAAATCAATGATCTTGGTGGCTTCCTCCACCTTGTCGGAATTGGGATGTGTATTAATAAATGTCTGCAAGGCACTGATCGCCTTGGTGGTATTGGTCTGGTCCAGCTCTACCCGAGGGGAAAGCTTATAAAAAGAGTAGGCCTGCATGTAATCAGCCTCGGTGGCCTTGGGGCTGCTCGGAAAGGTACTCACAAAATTCTTGAAATAAAACGCAGCCGTCTCGTAATCCTGCATGTTATAATACGTATAGGCGTAATGGTACAGCAGGTCTTCGGCCTGCTGCGCCCCGCGGAACGCATCCTTTATTTCCCCGTACAAGACCTGGGCCTTGCTGTATTTTCCCTTGTCGAAGAGTTCATTGGCGTACGCCAGCTTCTTTTGGATATCGGTGCTCTTTTCAATCTTGCTGTACTCAGAGCAGGAAGCCAGTGTCAGCGCCAGTAATCCTCCCGTGAAAATCGTTGAAACCCTCATAAATTAAAGTCGGCAAAGATAAGACTTTTTTTGAATGTCGGCCCTTTTGTCGAGGCCGTCCTCAACCGGCGAATATACGAGATTTGCCGCTGAATGCCACTGCCGGGAATATTTTTTCAAAACGGCCAGGTGGCAGTCGCCCCCTGGCCGCTGAAGTTATCCCCATCTTTGGCCCGGACGAATGCGTTTTTGTCTTACCTTCAGCCGCAAAAAGGGGAAATACACGCCCAGGGCACGATATTCCCCAATATACCACCCTCCATGCACAGGTTATACACAATCGGCGAACTTCCACGCAGCCATAACCTGGCCCAACCGATCGCAATCGAGGACTGGCAAGCCTTTTAGCCTGTGGAAAAAATCCGGGGAATATTTTTAGGTGAAAAGTGGGAAAAAGTGTTAATTTGTGGTAGAATTATCACAAACACCTAGTTTTCTGCCAATGACGGGCTTTTTGGGCGAATATGAATCCACTCTGGATGCGAAAGGACGCTTTCTTTTTCCTGCCGGTTTCCGCAAGCAATTGCCGGATGCCGAGGGAGTCGGGCGCCAGTTCGTACTTAACCGGGGATTCGAAAAATGCCTGACCCTGTATCCGGTAGCATCCTGGCAGCCCATCTTTGAAAAAATCAGCGGTCTGAACGATTTCGACCCGAAAGTGAGGGCCTTTCGCCGGTATTTCCTCAACGGCGCCATTACCCTGGAACCGGATAGTGCCGGCCGCCTCCTCATCCCTAAAAACCTGCTCGAATATGCCGGTTTGTCCAAAGAAATCATTCTTGCATCCGCTGTGCACAAAATTGAAATCTGGGACAAATCCCATTATCAACAGTTCTTTGAATCTTATTCACCAGAGTCATTCAGTGAGTTAGCCAGCCAGGTCATGGCCGGAAATTCCTGGCCGGGCACCGACGCTGAAAAATAGTCTTCCGCCATGCCAGCACATTTCACGCACCGCGATTACCACGTACCGGTACTGCTGGAAGAGGTGATCACTGGGTTGGACATCCGCAAGTCCGGCACGTATGTGGACGCCACCTTTGGAGGGGGCGGCCATGCCCGGGCGATTCTCCAGGCCCTGGGGCCGGAAGGACGGCTGATTGCTTTTGACCAGGACGAAGACGCCTGGCAAAACGCGCCGGATGATCCGCGCTTTACGCTGGTAAAAGAAAACTTCCGCCATCTCGGCCGCTTTTTAAAACTGCACAGGGCGGTCCCCGTACAAGGTATCCTGGCCGACCTAGGGGTCTCTTCCCATCAGTTCGACACACCGGACCGGGGATTTTCCACGCGACAGGAAGCTTTGCTGGATATGCGCATGGACCGGCGCGGAGGCCGGACTGCGGCGGATATCCTCCGGCACTCAGATGAAAAGACCCTCGGCAGGATCTTCGCGGAATACGGAGAGGTGCCCAATGCGCGGGCCCTTGCCCGCCTGATCACGGAGGCCCGGAATTCTTTTCCGCTGAAAACGGTGGCAGAGCTAAGGGCGCTTGCAGGAAAACTATCCCGCGGAAATCCTGCCCGGTATCTGGCGCAGGTTTTCCAGGCGCTTCGCATCGCTGTCAACGACGAACTAGGCGCACTCCAGGAATTCCTCCAGCAGGCTGAAGCCGCGTTGGCCCAGGATGGCAGGCTTGCGGTCATCACCTTCCATTCGCTGGAAGACCGCATGGTGAAGGATTTTATCCGGAAAACCGGCCAGCCCGGAGCCGCAGAGCAAAAGCCGCTGCCCGGGCTCGAACCGGTCGGTAAAAAACCGGTGGTTCCGACCACCGCGGAAATAAAACGCAATCCGCGGGCCCGCAGCGCCAAGCTGCGCGTCGCCCGCAAAACGGGATCACTTCCCTGACAAACATATTTAAGACAAACCCGGCAATCATGGCAAGGGAAAAACCAGTGGAACAGGAATTTATCGAAGAACCAGCCGAAAAGCGGGACTGGCGGCCGCATATAAACTATGAGTGGATCGTCAAGAATCTGCCTTTTCTGCTTTTCCTGTCCCTGATCGCCGTGCTCTATATCGCCAATGGACACTTTGCGGTAAAAAATATCCGCGAGATCAATAAACTCGATAAGGAAGTCCAGGAATTGCACTGGCGATTCCTGGATGCCAAAACGGACTTGATGCTGCGCAGCAAGATGAGCGAAGTATCCCGGGGCGTGTCCGCCGAGGGACTTCAGATTCCGCTGACGCCGCCTTTAAGAATCCAGGGAGGTCAGCCGCAGTAACGGCCTAGTAATCATGGATACGAAAAAAGACATCTTGTGGAGGGTCTACCTCTGTTACCTGGGGATCATCGCGCTGGGAGTGCTCATCATCGCCCGCGTGTTCTTCATCCAGCAGGTGGACGGGGGCTACTGGCGCAACATGGCCGACAGCCTGCATGACCGCTACATGACCATTGACGCCGAAAGAGGTACCATTTATTCGGCCGACGGCCGCATGCTGTCTACCTCTCTTCCCTACTTCGATATCCATATGGATTTTATGGCCGACGGACTCCGTGAGGACGACGGCAAGAAGTTCCATGAAAACCTGGATTCCCTGGCATACTGCCTGGCCACGCTTTTCGGAGACAGGAGTAAAGCAGCCTACAAGCAGACGCTGGAGAAAGGATACCGCAAAAAAAGCCGCTATTTCCTGCTCAAGAAAAATCTCACTTTCGAACAATACGCCCGCCTGCGGGAATTTCCCCTATTCCGCCTTGGCCGTAACCACAGCGGCATGATCGCCGAGCAGAAAGAAAAGCGCATTAATCCTTTCGGCCTGCTGGCTAACCGTACGGTGGGGTTGTGGCGGGACAATGCTCCCAATATCGGGTTGGAGGCCACCTATAACCAATACTTAAAAGGCGTCGACGGCAAAAGACTGATGCGCAGAATCAGCGGCGGTACGTATATCCCGTTGGAAGGATACCAGATCGACCCGGAAAACGGCAAAGACATCATCACGAATCTAAACGTCAATATCCAGGATATTGCGGAAAGTGCACTTTACAGGGAGATGGTGGACAATGAGGCCACTCATGGCACATGCATCGTCATGGAAGTAAAGACAGGCAAGATCAGGGCGATCGCCAACCTGGGTCGCCAGCCCGACGGAACCTATGCCGAAGATTTTAACTACGGCGTCGGTTACGCCACTGAACCGGGATCCGTGTTCAAGCTGGCGACCATGATCTCCCTGCTGGAGGACCATGACCTGACCATCCAGGACCATGTAGATGTGGGCAATGGCGCTTATCGCTACGGCAACCGCGTGATGCACGACGCCGAGTCGCATAAAGCCGGGGTGGTTACCGTGGCCGAAGCTTTCGAAATGAGCTCCAATGTCGGAATCTCCAAACTGGCTTATAAATATTATCAGCACGATCCGGATAAGTATGTCGCCCACCTTAAGAAGCTGCACCTGGATCAAAAATCGGGAATCGATCTGCTGGGAGAAGCGCACCCGCTGGTGAAAAACACCAAAAGCAAGACCTGGAGCTCCACCACACTGCCCTGGATGAGCATCGGCTATGAAGTGCTGCAAACGCCGCTCAATATCCTGACCCTGTACAATGCAGTGGCCAATAACGGGAAAATGATGAAGCCATACCTGGTCCACTCCATCGAGCAATACGGGCAGGTCATCAAGCAATTCGAACCCACTGTACTGGTGGACAAAATATGCTCAGACACCACCCTGGCCCAGCTTCATAGCATCCTGGACGGGGTGGTCCGTTCCAAATACGGTACGGCCCACCGGGCGCTGGACAACCCTTATTTCCAGATCGCCGGCAAGACCGGAACCGCCCTGGTGGCCAACGGAAGCCGGGGATATGCGGACAAGATCTACCAGGCCACTTTTGTGGGGTATTTCCCGGCCAATGACCCGGTGTATTCCTGCATCGTCACCATCAAGAACAAGCCCCATGCCGCACGCATCTACGGAGCCTCGGTAGCGGCACCGGTATTTGGAGAGGTGGCCCATAAGCTCTATGCCATGACCTTTAACCAGCCGATACCGAGGCAACCGCATCCTTTGTTTGACAGCACCCTGGAGGTGAAAGCCGGGCGAAGCGACGCGCTTAAAACCATTATGGCCCAACTGAATCTGCCTTGGGCTGCCGGCACCCTCACCCAGCCCTATGCAAGCCCGGACGTCCAGGGCGGCCGGCTGGTGCTCAGGCCCCTGTCTTTGCCCAAAGGCGCCGTACCGGACGTCCGCGGCATGGGATTGAAGGATGCGCTGTACCTGCTGGAGGAAGCCGGGCTTAAGGTGAAAATACAAGGAAAAGGCAAGGTGGTCAGCCAGTCGCTGCCTGCAGGACAGAAAATTGAAAAAGGAAATCCGATTGAAATCAAGTTGAGCTAAATGGCCTCCCTGCAGAACATATTATACAAGGTGCGCAATACGGCGTTAATCGGCAGCACCGAGGTGGAGATCAACGGCCTGACCATGGACTCCCGCCAGGTAGCACCGGGCAACGCCTTTATCGCCGTCCGCGGGGTACATACCGACGGGCATCACTTTATTGAGACGGCCATTGAAAAAGGCGCGGTGGCGGTCATTTGCGAACAGATCCCGGATTGGAACTACAAACACGTCACCTATGTCAAGGTCGATGACGCCGCGGAAGCCTGCGGGATCATGGCCGCCAATTTTTACGAAAACCCCGCAGATAAGCTCACCCTGGTGGGCATCACCGGCACCAACGGCAAAACCACAATAGCCACCCTGCTGTTCAGGCTTTTCCGGGCATTGGGATATTCCTGCGGACTGATCTCCACCGTGGCCAACTACATTGACGGGGAGGTGCTTCCCGCCACCCACACCACGCCGGACAGCATTCACCTCCAGGCCCTGCTTCATCAGATGGCCTCCCGGAACTGCACCCATGTGTTCATGGAGGTGAGTTCCCATGCCATCCACCAGCGGCGCATCGCCGGAGTCCGGTTCGCCGGGGGAATCTTTACCAATATTACCCACGATCATCTGGATTACCATAAGACGTTCGAAGAATACATCCGGGTCAAGAAATCCTTTTTTGATCACCTGCCTGCTTCGGCATTCGCCCTGACCAACGCCGATGACAAACGGGGTCCGGTGATGCTGCAAAACACCCAGGCCCGGAAGGCCACCTATTCGCTGAAAAGCAGCGCAGACTTCAAAGGAACAATCCTGGAAAATAACCTGACGGGGCTGGTCATGCAGATCGAGGGCCGGGAAGTCCATTTTCTGCTCATCGGCGCCTTTAATGCCCATAACCTCATGGCCGTATACAGCGCGGCGCGGCTGCTGGGCGAAGATTCCCATGAAGTGCTGCAGCAGCTGAGTGCCTTGCGGGGAGCCGAGGGGCGGTTTGATTATCTGCTGTCGCCCCACACCCAGGTGATGGGCATCATCGATTACGCCCATACGCCCGATGCGTTGCTTAACGTGCTGGCCACCCTGACCAACCTCCGGGCTGCCGGTGAGCAAATCATCACCGTGGTCGGTTGCGGCGGAGACCGGGACCGCGCAAAGCGGCCCATCATGGCTGAAGTAGCCGCCCAGTACAGCGACCGGCTTATCCTGACCTCGGATAACCCCCGGGGAGAAGATCCCGCCGCCATCATTGGGGAAATGGAAGCGGGAGTACCGGCCGCAATGAAAAAGAAAACCTTGTCGATTGTCGACAGGCGGGAAGCGATCAAAACAGCCTGCAGCTTCTGCCGCCCGCACGACATCGTGCTCGTGGCCGGAAAAGGGCACGAAAAATATCAGGAGATCGCAGGACAAAAATATCCTTTTGACGATAAAGCAGTATTGATCGACACATTTCAGACGCTGGATCTATAACACCGGAAGCGGCCATTAAATACGACGGAAACTATGCTATACTACCTGTTCAATTATCTGAAGGCACATTTCAACCTGGCAGGGGCGGGGGTATTCCAATATATTTCTTTCCGGGTAACCATGGCCGTGATCCTTTCCCTGGTGATCTCTATGCTCTTTGGAAAAAGCCTGGTGAACTACCTCCGCAAAAGGCAGATCGGCGAAACCATACGCGAACTGGGTCTGCAGGGAGAACAGCAAAAGAAAGGAACACCCACCATGGGAGGCCTGATCATCCTGTCTGCCATGCTCATTCCCACCTTGCTGTTCGCCCGGGTGGAAAATGTCTATATCGTCCTGATCATTGTATGCACGCTGTGGCTGGGGATCATCGGTTTCATCGACGACTACATCAAAGTATTCCGGAAGAATAAAAAAGGACTGGCCGCCCGGGCGAAGCTGCTGGGACAGATCGGCCTGGGCGTGATCATCGGCTGCTGCCTGTATTTCAACCAGAACGTGGTGGTCCAGCGCGAGATCATGCCGTCCCCCACCCCGCCGACCTTTTCTTCTTTGCTTCCCTCCGATACGGCCAATCCGGAGGACATTGCCGAGATCAAGAAGCGCTTTGTAAACGTGAAGACGCCGATCACTACCATTCCTTTTGTCAAAAGTCATGAATTCAATTATGCCCGGCTCATTTCCTGGATGGGTCCGGGTGCCACACGCTATACCTGGATCCTCTATATCCTGATCGTCACCTTCATCATCACGGCGGTCTCTAACGGCGCGAATATTACCGACGGACTGGACGGGCTGGCCACAGGCGTGTCGGCGGTGATCGGGATCTGCCTGGGCGTCTTCGCCTATGTATCGGGAAACATCAAACTGGCCGAATACCTCAATATCATGTACATCCCCAACCTGGGGGAGCTCTCGATCTTTATCGGAGCCTTCGTGGGGGCCTGCATCGGATTTTTATGGTATAACGCCTACCCCGCACAGGTCTTTATGGGCGACACGGGGAGTCTGGCTCTGGGAGGAATCATTGCTTCGCTGGCCATTATCGTCCGCAAAGAACTTCTGATTCCCATTTTCTGCGGGGTATTCCTCGTGGAGTTGCTGTCTGTGATGCTGCAGGTGAGCTACTTTAAATACACCAAGAAAAAATACGGCGAAGGAAGGCGGGTGCTGCGGATGTCTCCGCTGCACCATCATTATCAGAAGTTAGGATATCATGAAAGTAAAATAGCGGTCCGTTTCTGGATCGTCACGATCATCTGTGCCGTGTTTTCCATCGCGACACTGAAAATGCGTTAACCCAAAACAACCGCCAAGCACAAGACATTGAGTCAAAAGTCATCTCATATCGTGATTCTGGGGGCCGGGGAAAGCGGCATAGGGGCAGCCTTGCTGGCTCACAGCCGGGGACACGAGGTGTTTGTCTCCGATGCCGGTGTCGTGGCGGCTGACCATCAGGACACACTCCGAAGCCGCGGCATTCCCTTTGAGGAATCCGGGCATAGTTACCACAAAATCCTGGAGGCGGATGAAGTGGTAAAAAGTCCCGGCATTGCCGAGGAGACCGAGGTCATGCAACAAATCCGTGCTGCCCGGATCCCGGTGATCTCCGAAATAGAACTGGCTTTCCGTTACCGCAATCCCTGCCGCATTGTTGCCATTACCGGAAGCAACGGGAAGACGACCACCACCGCGCTCACCGGTCACATTTTTCGCCAGGCCGGGCTGCAGGCCGCTTGTGTCGGCAACATCGGCAAAAGCTTTGCCCGGCAGGTGGCCTGCAGTCCGGTAGATTACTATATCGTGGAAGTAAGCAGCTTTCAGCTGGAGGATATCCAACAGTTCCGCCCCGATGTGGCGGTGTTGTTGAACATTACGCCCGACCATATGGACCGCTACGGCCATGATATGGCCCGGTACGCCCGGACAAAATTTAAGATCACGGCCAACCAGACCTCCGAGGACTACTTCGTGTACTGCCAGGATGATCCGGCCACCCAGACCTATTTTAACCAGCAACCCATTAACTCACAACAAATACCGATCACGATTATGAACACATTACAGGAAGGCGGATTCATCGACCAGGATAACCTGCATCTCAAACTGCAGGACGACGACATGAGCATGTCGATTTATGAATTGGCTTTGCGGGGCAAACACAACTTATATAATTCTATGGCAGCGGGAATTTCAGCGCGTACGATGCATATCCGTAAGGAATCCATCCGGGAAAGCCTCAAATCGTTCAGGAGCCTGGAACACCGGCTGGAATTCATAGCCACGGTACGTGGGGTAGATTTCATTAACGACAGCAAGGCCACCAACATCAATTCAGTCTGGTTTGCGCTGGAGAGCATGAATAAACCGGTGGTGCTGATCATGGGAGGCGTTGATAAAGGAAACGACTACAACCTGATCCGGGAACTGGTCCGGGAAAAGGTGAAAGCCATCGTGTGTTTGGGAAAAGATAACCGGCGCATTCATGAAGCCTTCGGCGGAGACACGGGGATGATCGTGGACACGGCCAGCATGGAAGAGGCGGTACAGTCGGCATTCCTGTTCGCCGAAAAAGGAGATGTGGTGTTGCTGTCTCCGGCCTGCGCCAGTTTCGACCTGTTTAAAAATTACGAGGACCGGGGCGACCAGTTCAAAGCCCGGGTACGCGACCTGTAAGGGAAAAACATTCACGATCAAAAAACAAGCATGCAAAAACTGCTGAACAATACAAAGGGAGATAAGGTCATCTGGGCGGTGGTAGTCCTGCTGTCGTTGGTGAGCGTGCTGGCAGTCTACAGTTCCACGGGCTCTCTGGCCTACCGCATGCAGCAAGGCAATACGGAGTATTACCTGTTCAAGCAACTCAGTGTGCTTGTGTTGGGCATTGTCATCATTTACATTGCCCACCGGGTCAACTATACGTTGTATTCGCGGATCGCCGTGATCCTTTTTCTGATCTCCATTCCCTTGCTGGCCTATACTTTGTTGTTCGGCTCTACCATTAATGAAGCCAGCCGCTGGATCAGGCTGCCGGTGATCAACCTCACCTTCCAGACGTCCGACATGGCCAAGCTGGCGTTGTTCATGTACATCTCCCGGCAGCTTTCCCGCAAGCAAAAAGTGATCAAAGATTTTAAGAAGGGCTTTTTGCCGATCATGATCCCGGTCTGCCTGATCTGTATACTGATCATGCCGGCCAACATGTCCACCGCGCTGTTGCTGGGGGCGAGCTGCATGCTGTTGTGTTTTATCGGCCGGGTGAACATCAAGCATCTCGCAGCCCTGGTGGGCTTAGGCATAGTCGGGGTGGTCCTGACGGTAAGCGTGGTATTATTGACCGGCGTAGGAGGCGGACGGGTCGCGACCTGGAAAAGCCGCATTGAGCATTTTCGCAACCACGACGACAAGCAGGAACAACCTTACCAGGTGCAGCAGGCCAAAATTGCTATTGCCAACGGAGGGGTAATGGGACGCGGGCCGGGAAACAGCGAACAACGGAATTTCCTGCCCCATCCGTATTCGGACTTTATTTTCGCCATCATCATTGAAGAATACGGCATGGTCGGCGCAGTGCTGCTGATCGGCTTCTACCTGATATTTCTGTTCCGCAGCATCCGGATCTTCCGGCGATGTCCCTACGCATTCGGGGCATTTCTGGCCATCGGGCTCAGCTTTACCCTGGTCATCCAGGCATTTGCCAACATGGCAGTGACCGTAAACCTGTTGCCCGTCACCGGGATCACGCTCCCCCTGGTGAGCATGGGAGGTACCTCCATATGGTTCACCAGCCTGGCCATAGGGATCATCTTAAGTGTCAGCAGGATGCTGGAAGAAACCGATGGAAAAAAGCTGGCGAAGCAAGCTGTGGAGGAAGATGACGGGGTAACGGAGCAGGCCGTGGAAGGAAAATGGGCCATGCAGTAAGGCAGGTGTTCGGCCCTCATAGGATTAGATAATACGTACAAACGATAACTTATGTCTGCGGACAGAATCATCATTGCAGGAGGCGGCACAGGAGGACATGTCTTCCCGGCCCTGGCTATCGCCCGGGCACTGGAACGCCTGGACCCTGCGACAGAGCTTCTGTTCGCGGGAGCGCGCGGCAAAATGGAAATGGAAAAGGTTCCGCAGGCCGGTTACCGGATCGAAGGACTAGATATTGCCGGCATGGACCGGGGCCGGTGGTGGAAGAACCTTTCTCTGCCGCTAAAGCTCTGGCGGAGTGCGCAGCAGGCTAAAAAGATCCTGCAGGCTTTTGCCCCCCAGGCGGTGGTCGGTGTCGGCGGCTATGCCAGCTTCCCCGTGCTCCACCAGGCCCAGAAAGCGGGTATCCCGACCCTGATCCAGGAACAGAACTCTTTTGCCGGGAGATCCAACCGGATCCTGGGTAGAAAGGCCAAAAGGATTTGCGTGGCTTATCCCGGCATGGAAAAGTTTTTTGCGGCAGAAAAAATTCTTCTGACGGGCAATCCCGTCCGGGAGTCCATCCTGAATTACCGGGGAAACCCCCGGCAGGCACGGGGGACATTCGGATTGCCCGACCCGGAGGCGAAGACCTTGTTTGTGGTCGGCGGAAGCCTCGGGGCCCGTTCGATCAACGAAGCAGTGCTGGCCGGGCTTCCCGGGATCCTGCAATCCGGCATCCAGGTGATCTGGCAAACCGGAAAGCTCTCTTACCCACGGATACGCCAGGCGGTCCCCGAGCAGGAAAGCCGCGTGTGGATCGGGGATTTTGTGGAAGACATGGCAGCGGCTTACGATGCGGCAGACCTCGTGGTGTCGCGGGCGGGCGCGCTGACCGTCGCCGAGCTCTGTGTGGCCGGCAAAGCGGTCATCTTTGTGCCTTATCCGTATGCCGCCGAAGATCATCAGACGGCCAACGCACGGGCGCTCGTGCAACAACAAGCCGCCATCCTGGTGGAGGACCTGGAGGCTTCCCGGGAACTGATGCCCCGGATCCTGGAGTTGATGGACAACCAGGCCGGCAGGGAAAAACTGGCCGCCAATATCCGGCGATGGGCGATACGGGATGCCGACGTCCGTATCGCTGAAGAAATTAGAAAACTAGCATGACTGAATCCATAAATATCACCGAAGTGAAGCGCGTCTACCTGATCGGGATAGGCGGTATAGGGATGAGCGCATTGGCCCGGTATTTTCACGGGCGGGGCGCTGAGGTCAGCGGATACGACCGCCGGCCCTCCCCGCTGACCCGCCAGTTGGTGGCCGAAGGGATCGGTGTACACTACGGGGAGGGCCATGCTCCCCGGCAGCCGGATCTGGTCATATACACCCCCGCCATTCCCGCCGATCAGCCCGAACTGGTCTATTTCCGGGAGCAGGGAATCCCGCTGCGAAAAAGAAGCGAGGTATTGGGCCTGATTACCCGGCATATGTATGGGATCACCGTAGCCGGTACCCACGGCAAGACCACTGTCTCCACCCTGATCGCCCATATCCTGCGGGACAGCGGATATGGCTGTACCGCATTTTTAGGCGGGATCTCGGTAAACTACCAGACCAATTTCTGGCCGGCTAAAGCACCAGCGGCCGTCATTGAAGCCGACGAATATGACCGTTCTTTTCTGAGGTTACACCCCCGCCTGGCGGTGCTCACGGCCATGGACCCCGATCACCTGGACATCTACGGTACTGCCGAGGCGATGGAAGAGGCCTACCTCCAGTATACGCACCTGTTATCCCCCGGCGATGCGCTGGTCCATAAGTACGGGTTGCCCCGCACCTCGGAAATGGGCGGGCTGAAAATCTCTTACAGCCTGGAGAACCATGCGGCCGACAGCCGGGCCGAAGCCATCCGCCCCCGGCAGGGAGGCTACTGCTTCCGCATCGTAGGCCCGGACTGGACGCTGGACAACGCCGAGCTGTCTATCGGCGGCCTGCATAATGTAGAAAATACGGTTGCCGCGGCCACGGTGGCCAAACACCTGGGCATCGAAGACGGCCATATCCTTCGGGCCATCCGGAGTTTCCGCGGCATCAAGCGAAGGTTTGAATATATCATCAATACCGGCACGCAGGTCTTCATCGACGACTATGCGCACCATCCCGAAGAGCTGCGTGCGCTGCTGAGCAGTGCGCGGTCCCTGTTTCCGGCAATGCCCTGTACGGTGCTTTTCCAGCCTCATCTCTACAGCCGGACCAGGGATCTGGCCGACGGCTTTGCCGACGCCCTGGACCTGGCCGACCAGGTGATCCTGCTGCCGATTTACCCGGCGCGGGAAACCCCGCTGCCGGGCGTGGACAGCCGGATGATCATCGACAAGATGAAAAATCCTGCGGTCGAGCTTCTGGATAAAGCACAAGCGATGGCCTGGCTGGCACAACATCGTCCGGCATTTTTGATCACCGCAGGCGCCGGGGACATTGACGAAATGGTCCCCCGCATCCGCACCTTATTATTATCTAATCCTTCACACCCGCATGAAAAACCCTAAACCTTTCCATATTGCCCGCAAAGCCTTTGCCGCCCTGGCGAGCCTGGCGATGATCGTCGGATTCGTGACCCTGTTCATTGCCGCATCCCGGGGGCGGAAAAACGCTGCCTGCCAATCAGTGGCCATCCACGTGAAGGGAACTTCCGACAAAATTTTTATCAGCCGTCAGCAGATCATGCAATGCCTGACCGCAGACAGCCAGCTCAATCCGGTGGGAAAGCCCCTGGCCATGATCAATACCCGGCTGCTGGAACGTTCGGTGCGCACTTTCCCCTGGGTGCGGGAAGCGCAGGTGTATGTCGATAACGACAATGTGCTGCAGGTGCTCATTACTGAGCGGGAGCCCGTCGCCCGTGTCTTTACCGTAAGCGGCAATACTTTTTACATCGACTCGGCAGGGACGGTGCTTCCCGTCAAAGGAGGGTTCGCGGTCCGGGTTCCGGTCTTCACCAACTTTCCAAGCGATGCGGTCAATTTGAGGCCGGCCGACAGCGTGCTGTTTGCCCGGATGATTCCGCTCAGCCAGTATATCCATCACCACCCCTTCTGGAGTGCCCAGATCGATCAGATTAATATCAATGCCGAAAGAAAATTTGAACTGATCCCCACGGTGGGCGACGCCCTCATAGAGTTGGGAGACGGCACCGGCATCTCGGAGAAGTTTGACAAGCTGCTGGCCTTTTACCGCGAAGGGCTTAACAACGTAGGATGGGGCGTCTATGACACGCTGGATCTCCAATATGCCGGTCAGGTCGTCGCCAAACGCAAGCCACGGGGGGAAAACCCCATCGTGGATTCGCTGCTGACACAATATTCTTATGCAGGTATGGAGGCCCGCCAAAGCCGGCAGGCAGCGGCGCATATCCCCGGCCCGATGCAAACCGGAGCAGACGCTCCCCATGCTGAAAATCCATGAACACATCACAACATAAAACAATAGCGACATGAGTAATCAATCCCCCATTATCGTAGGCCTGGACATCGGCACCACGAAAATCGCAGCCATTGCCGGCAGAAAAAACGAGTTCGGCAAGCTGGAGATCCTGGGTTTCGGCCGCGCCGATTCGTTCGGGGTGCAACATGGCATGGTCCTCAACATCGACCAGACCATCAAGGCCATTCACCAGGCCCTGGAAAACTGTTATGCCACCAACCCCCAACTGAAGATCAGTGAGGTGTATGTCGGGATTGCCGGCCATCACATCAAGAGCCTTCAGACGCGCGGAGACATTGTCCGCAGCGACACCGAAAGCGAGATTTCCCAGAAAGAAATCGATCAGCTTATCGGCGACCAGTACAAGACCTATATCCCTGCCGGAGACCAGATCATTGACGTCATTCCCCAGGAATATACCGTAGACAGCATTCCCAATATCGCCAATCCGATCGGGATGGCAGGGATCAAAGTGGGGGCCAATTTCCATATCATCACCGGCGATAAAAACGCGATCCGCAATATCAACCGCAGCGTGGAAAAGTCCGGGCTTATGATCAAGGACCTGGTGCTGCAGCCGCTGGCCTCGGCCGCGGCCGTCATGTGTGACCAGGATCTGGAGGCCGGGGTAGCCATCGTCGATATCGGCGGCGGTACCACCGATCTTGCCGTATTCTACGAAGGCATCCTTAAGCACACGGCGGTGATTCCCTACGGCGGTGAAAACATCACCCACGATATTAAAAACGGCCTGGGAGTACTCAAAACCCAGGCAGAACAAATGAAGGTGCAGTTCGGATCAGCGCTGTCCGACGAAACCCTGACCAATGCCTACATCACCATACCGGGTCTTCGCGGACAGCAAGCCAAGGAAATCTCGGTAAAAAACCTGGCGCACATCATCCAGGCGCGCATGCAGGAAGTGCTTGAGTTCGTGGTCTACCATCTCAAACAGGTGGGGCTCGATAACAAACTGCTCAACGGCGGCATCATCCTGACCGGCGGCGGCTCCCAGCTCAAACATCTTATCCAGCTCACCGAATATGTGACCGGCATCACCGCCCGGATCGGATTCCCGAATGAACACCTGGCGAGCGGATATACCGAAGAACTGGCCAAGCCCATGTATGCGACCTGCATCGGGCTCATCCTGAAAGGATATAATGATTATGAAAATGTCATTAAAGGCACCGAGGAAGCCTCCGGCATCGCCGTTACTCCCAGCGAAATCCCGGTGGCCGAGCCCGGAGAACCCAAGCCGAGACGAGGAAAACCCAAATTCCGACGGGTAGATGTAGGAGCCCGCACGCCCCTGAAGGAATTTATGGATTCCATGAAAAAGGGCCTGATCGACCTGTTTAAAGAAGAGGAAGACGCCAGGCTATAAACCGCACTATCAGACAAGACTAACCCGTTTTATCACCAATTAATTTCAGCAGTCATGATACATTTTGATCTCCCCAAGGAGCAATCTTCCATTATCAAGGTTATTGGTATTGGAGGAGGGGGCAGCAACGCCGTAAACTTTATGTACGGCCAAGGCATTGAAGGCGTAGACTTCATTATTTGCAACACCGATTCACAAGCGCTTACCGACAGCCCGATCCCGAACAAGATCCAGCTGGGTCCCCTGCTGACCCAGGGACTGGGCGCAGGCGCTAATCCCGCGATCGGCAAGCAAGCTACGGAGGAATCGTTCGAGGAAATCAAAAAGATCCTGGAAGTCAACACCAAAATGGCCTCCATCACTGCCGGCATGGGCGGCGGAACCGGCACGGGGGGTGCACCCATCATCGCCCGGATTTGCCGGGAACTGGGTATTCTCACCGTGGGTATCGTCACCACTCCTTTCTCCTACGAGGGCAAACGCCGGATGCAACAGGCCGATGAAGGCATCCAAAACCTGAAAGAATATGTAGATACCCTGCTGGTAATCTCCAACGATAAACTCCGCATGCAATTCGGCAATCTGCCCTTCAAGGCCGCTTTCGCCAAGGCGGACAACATCCTGGCCACGGCAGCCAAGTGCATTACCGACGTCATTAACATTCACGGCATCGTCAATGTGGACTTTGCGGACGTCTGCACGGCCATGCGCAACGGCGGAGTGGCGATCCTCGGATCGGCCACTGCCGAAGGGGACGACCGTTCCCAGAGGGCGATCGACGAAGCGCTGTCCTCGCCCCTGCTCAACGACAGCAACATCAAAGGAGCGAAATGGATCCTGCTTAACATTACTTCCGCCGAAGGAGAACACGAACATACGATCGACGAAATGGACGTCATTCAGGCATATGTACAGAGTCAGGCCGGCGAAAGTTGTGATGTCATCCTCGGCATGGGCCACGACAACACCCTGGAGAAAAAACTGGGCGTAACCATTATTGCCACGGGGTTTAAACAAAAACCCATTGAGCTGCAAAAATCCCCCCACCAGGCCAAAGAAGATCCCAAGATCGTGATGGAGCTCGGCAAGGAAGGAGAGGAAAAGAAGATGTATAACCAGATTGCCCTGGACTTTGAGGAACCCGCACCACCGGAGGATAAGCTGGCTCCCAAACTGGTGGATCCCGAATCAGAGGCTCCGGTGCACACCCAGCTCGGGGAAGAAACACAAGAGGTGACCCCCGCGGCCGATGCAGGGCCTGAGGAGACCGGCGCCGAACCACCCCGCCAGGTCTTTACCCTGCAGTTTGAACCCAAACTTCCCGAAGCGCCGGCGCCCCCGCCTGTACAGAGCGCCCCGGAAAGCCCGGAACCGGCCACAGAGGAAAAACCCGCCGAAGAGGCCCCGGTATACTCGGGAGGATATCTGTCCCGGCCGACACACATCTATCAGGAACCTGCCGGAGAAGCCCAGAGCACGGGAGCCCCTGACGAAAAAAATCCAGCACCCAAAGAAAACACCATCAAGCTGGTATACCGCCAGGAGCCTTCCGAGGTGCCGGCTCCTCCTCAGCCACCCAAGGCCCCGGCAGAGCCGCAGCCGGTAGCCACCGTGATGCTGGAGCATACCGAAGAACAGAAGCGGATTGCAGCCGAGCGCATCGCCCGGCTGCGCAACATCAGCTTCAATGTCAAGAGCATGGAAAATCACCAGGAGCTGGAGACTGTGCCGGCTTATATCCGCAGAGATGTCTCCCTGGATAATCCCCAGGGCTCCCGCGAACCCGCTTATTCGGGCTATACGGTCAATCAAAAGCCTGACGGCAAGCAGACCGAGATCAGCACCATCAATACCTTCCTGGAAGGTAAAAAGCCCGATTAGAAGCGCGCTATTGTTGCGTTGTGAGCAAAAACCCCGGCTAGCGCCGGGGTTTTTGTTTGAGGGAGCGTTTTGGGGGTATCCGGCCACAAATCCCTCTTTACCAATTTATGCCATACCTTTGTACCGGATAACAGCAACCTTATCGCTTCTGTGAGCTCATCGAACCTCAAAAAAGTCTCCGCCGCCGGGCTACTCGTTGCGCTGGGGATCGTCTATGGCGACATAGGTACCTCTCCCCTATATGCTTTTGATGCCATAACCCGCGGTAAGCCGATTACCGACCTGCTGGCCCTGGGCGGCTCATCCTGCATCATCTGGACACTCACCCTGCAAACCACGGTGAAATATGTGCTGATCGCGATGCAGGCCGATAATAAAGGGGAAGGGGGGGTATTCTCGCTTTACGCCCTGATCCGGCGATATGCCAAGCGGGTGGTGATCTTCGCCATGATCGGCGGAGCCGCCATGTTGGCCAACGGACTGCTCACCCCACCTATTTCCGTCACTTCTGCCATAGAAGGATTGAACCTGCCTCACGATGTGACGGTAAAGATCGTGCTGGTGATCATTATTTTGCTGTTTGCCATTCAGCAGTACGGCGCCAATTTCATCGGCAAATACTTCGGGCCCATCATGCTGGTGTGGTTTACCATGATGGCCGTCATGGGCTTGTTGCATATCGGGGATGACTGGTCGGTCTTCCGGGCCTTCAATCCTTATTACGCCGTAAAATTGCTGGCGACCTATCCCAAAGGCTTTCTGATCCTCGCCGCCGTCTTCCTGTGTACCACGGGGGCCGAGGCCCTCTATGCCGACTTGGGTCATTGCGGAAGGGACAACATCCGGATATCCTGGATTTTTGTCAAAATATGCCTCATCCTGAACTATCTGGGGCAAGCGGCCTGGACCCTGCAGTACCGCGGACAGGTCATCCCGGAGAATACCCGGATATTTTTTGCCGTCATGCCCACCTGGTTCGTTCCCATCGGCATTTTTATTGCCACCATGGCCGCCATTATTGCCAGCCAGGCCATGATCTCGGGATCCTACACCCTGATCAGCGAAGCGATCAAACTGAATTTGTGGCCCAAAATGAAGATCAATTATCCGACCGAAGAAAAAGGGCAGCTATATATCCCCGGCATTAACCTGTTTCTGGCCGTAGGATGCGTGGCCGTGGTCCTGTTTTTCGGAGGCGAATCCAAAAATATGGAATTTGCTTACGGGCTGGCCATCACCATCACCATGATCATGACCTCCCTGATGCTGATCTATTACCTGATGCTCACCCGGGTCAAAAAAGGATGGATCGCGCTGTACCTCGTGGTGTATCTGACCATTGAATTCTCGTTCTTTTTTGCCAACATCCATTATTTTTTCCAGGGCGGATATGTGACCATTATCCTGGGCACCGGCATCTTCCTGGTCAACTATATCTGGTTTAATGCACGAAAGATCCAAAACCGGTATGTGGAGTTTGTCAAAATCGCCGACCACCTGCCCCAGTTGCAGGAGTTAAGCAACGATGCCAGCATCCCGAAGTATTCCACGCACCTGGTCTATCTGACCAGCGCCGACAACCCCAAAGAGATAGAACACAAGATCATTTATTCGATCTTCAACAAAAAGCCCAAACGGGCCGACATCTACTGGCTCGTTCATGTAGACGTCGTCGATGAGCCTTACCGTTGCGATTATATTGTCGACACATTAATCCCCAATGAGGTCATCCGCATTGAATTCCGCCTTGGCTTCCGCGTAGAGCAGCGCATCAACCTGATGTTCCGCAAAGTGGTGGAAGACATGGTGAAGAAAAAAGAGGTCAATATCATGAGCCGCTATGAATCGCTGAGCAAAAACAATGTGGTCGGGGATTTTCGTTTCATCGTCATGGCCAAGTTCCTTTCTCACGACAACGATCTTCCGCTGGTGGAACGAATGATCATGCGTGGCTACTTCTTTTTGAAGAAGATCAGCTTGTCGGAAGCACGCGGTTTTGGGCTGGATTCCAGTTTCGTCACGGTCGAAAAATTCCCGCTTATCATTGCCCCGGTCACTAATCTGAATTTGAGAAGGGTCTATCAGTGAGTGTGCCTCAGACGAGCTCCAGGACGGTGATCTCTGGCAGGATCCCTACGCGGCCCGGATAGCCTAAAAATCCATATCCCCGGTTGACATACAGGTACTGGTGTCCCTTTCGGTATAGCCCCGCCCATTCGGGATAGGCGTACTGGATAGGACTCCATTTGAATCCGGGTATCTCAACCCCGAACTGCATGCCGTGGGTATGTCCGGCCAACATCAGATCAATGTCCGGATGCTCCGGCCGGACGCGGGCGTCCCAGTGGGAAGGATCATGAGAAAGCAGGATCTTAAACGGCACGGGCTCCATGCCTTGTGTCGCCTTTTCCAGATCCCCGTACCGGGGGAAATGGGCCTTGGCACTCCAGTTCTCCACGCCGATAAGCCCGATACGCTGCCCGCCCCGCTCCAGTATGGCATGCGCGTTGTTGAGCATTTTCCAGCCCATGGCCGCCTGGATATCTTTAAGCCGTTGCAGGTTGGCCGCCTTGGCCTCCGGGCTCGGCCAATGGGTATAGTCGCCATAGTCATGATTGCCCAGAATGGAATATACCCCCATGGGCGCCTGCAGGCGGCTGAACAGGTCCCGGTAGGCATCCATTTCTTCGGAGCGGTCGTTGACCAGGTCCCCGGTAAAAAAGATCACATCGGCTTTTTCAGCCACAATCATTTCTACTCCCCGGGCGACTTTGTCCGGGTTGTCCAGGCTGCCGGAATGGATGTCGGATACCTGGACGATCTTGAGTCCGCGAAACGCAGCAGGAAGATTGGGGAACCGGATCTTCACCCGCCTGATCTTGTAATCGTACTTGTTGGAAAAACCATAGATCAGGGTGGCCAGTATCGTACCTCCCATCAACAAACCCAACCGCGACAAAAACTGGGATCGGGTGAGCCCGGGCACCATTTCCTGGCCTCCCTGCTGGGTGGTTCCGAATAGGGAAAACAACCACAACCCTCCCCGGCGCAGATCATCGACCAGAAAAAATACCGAAGCAATCAGCTTGCCGAGATAGATCCCCAGCAGTACCGTGACCAGGATCAGGCGAAAATTATTATGAGCCTGGGAGGCCCGCATGTGCGGCAGGGTAAGCACCAGGATCCAGGCCCCCAGGGCAATGACCCAGTAGGCCACAAGGATGCCGCCACGTACGCGGGGCGACTGGTGAGTCACGGCGGCCTTCACGGCCTGGAATACATAGAGGTCCAGCAGGACCATAATCAACATGACGACAGGAACAAAATAGCGCGATCGCATAGTACACTCATTGACAATAGCTGTAATCCTCCCTGCGAAAGTTTCCTTTCGCGGGGCTTTGCGTCCAGACAGGCAGGCTTAATCTTAAATCAGAATGCCAGGAACTCCGTCAGTTGTTTGTTTATGGCTTTCCTGGTGGCCTCATCGATGAGTTCCCCCTGTTCATTGAGCAGCCGTTTGAACACAGAGATCGGTAGTTTAAAGGGATGTACTACTACGTTCATATGATTCAGGATACCGGTAAAATGCTCCATACCCCGTAAGTTTCCCGCCCGTCCGTCCGCCAGTCCTGTCAGCAGGGCCTTCTTCCCACTAAAGCATTCGGGATGGCAAAGATCGATAAAGGTCTTTACCGCGCCGGGAAAACTTCCGTTATACTCGGGCAAAATAAAAATAAATTTGTCTGCCGGGATCAGCAGCCGTTGCTCGATCTGCTCCAATTCAGGCGTACGCCGGTTCAGATCGACGCCTTCGAGCAGCAATAGCTTCCCCTCCACTGCCCTTTCGGAAAGCGCATCCTGGTAATACTGCACCAGGCGCCGGGTCCGGTTTCCGGGGCGGTTCGTCCCCGAAACGATGGTGATCATGCTTGTTCGGATTTGCACAAAAACACAAAGGTAACCGGAAAAGTTCAAGTGGTCCACTGTTTTACGCCTCGCAGAAGGCTGTGCCCGTGAATAACTTATTGGCCGTTTTTTTGCGATTCATCGTATTTTTGTCCATATTGCGAAGGCTATCGTTCATCCAGAAAATGCAGTCCATGAAGTACACCTATTACGGCCACTCCTGCTTTTCGGTAGAGATCGCCGGGCGCCGGGTTTTGTTCGACCCGTTCATCACAGGAAATCCTCTGGCGAAGTCCATTAAGTTAAGTGACATCCAGGCAGATTACATCCTGGTTTCCCACGGACATCAGGACCACATGCTGGACCTTGTGACTCTGGCGAAGCAAACGGGGGCGCAGGTCGTGTCCAATTTTGAGATCATCGGCTGGTTAAGCCAGCAGTCTATAGCCAACGGGCAGGCGCTGAATCACGGGGGCAAATGGCGTTTTGATTTCGGTACGGTCAAATACGTCAATGCCATCCATTCCAGCAGTTTCGCTGATGGCAGTTATGCCGGCAATCCGGGCGGTTTTGTCATAGAGAGTTCCGAGGGTTGCTTTTATTATACCGGAGATACCGCCCTGACCCTGGATATGGAGCTCATCCCGCGCCGTTACCGGCTGGATTTTTCGGTGATGTGCATCGGAGATGATTTCACCATGGGGTATGAAGATGCCCTGATGGCAGCCGAGATGGTCCAATGCAAACGCGTGA
>Ga0164242_10000358_pt1 | contig 56335 bp, 49 predicted proteins | sample OricomgcompostMG_FD_108783 | JGI IMG/M metagenome (GOLD analysis project Ga0164242, IMG submission 108783) | Miracle-Growth compost microbial communities from Emeryville, California, USA - Original compost - Miracle growth compost (MG) ...
GCACTTGCCATGTCATTGTGTCAATCAGAAGTCCGTCGTCACCGAGAACCACGCGGTGCGCGGTTCGCCCTGCGTCAGATAGCCGCCGAGCGCCGACGACCAGTACGAGCGATTCGCGAGATTCGTCACCATCACGTTGAAGCTCGTGTTGTGCCGGTATACGCGGGTCCGGTAGCGCGCGCCGATATCGAAGCGGGTCCACGACGGCACCTTCAGCGTGTTCGCCTGATCGAGGTACTGGCTGCTGGTCCACAGCGCGCGCGCCATCAGCGTGAGGCCGCTCACGTGCGGCACGTCGTATTCGACGTTCGCGTTGAAGGTCCACGCGGGCACGCCGATCGGACGATTGCCGTCCTGTGCGCCGCCGTCGGTGTCTTCCAGTTTCGCATTGATGTAGGACACGCCGCCGATCAGCCGCACGCCTTTGAGCGGCTCGCCGTACATCGAGAATTCAGCGCCGCGGTGACGCTGGATGCCGTTGGCGCCATAGAGGCCCGTCAGGCTGTCCGTGTACGCGACCTGCTGTCTGATCTGGTACAGCGCGAACGCGGCGCCGTAGTGGTTCGCGTCGTACTTGATGCCCGCTTCGTACTGCGTCGCGCGGAACGGCGCGGTGACCGCGCCGACGTTGACCGCCGTCCCCGGCGCGGTGCCGCCCGCGATCAGGCTCTGTGCGCGGTTCGCATAGATCGACAGGTTCGGCTGGATCTTGAACACGGCGCCGAAAATCGGCGTGGTCGCGGACTCGTTGTACGCGGCGTTCTGCACTTCCGTGCCGTAGTCGTAGCCGTTCTGGACGAGGTTCTGATGGCGCGCGCCGATCGTGAACAGGAAGCGGTTGCCGAAGAAGCCCAGCGTGTCCGAGACGGCGAAGCTGCGCATCAGCGTCACGCCGGTCAGGCCCGGATCGCTGAAATCGCCGCCGGTCAGCGTGCCCGCCGGACGATCGACGACCGGCGTGCCGTACAGGCTCGTCGGGAACGACGCGCTGAAGTCGTACGCGTTATACGCGGCGACGCGATTGATCTGCCATCCGGCGCTGATCGCGTGACTGACCGGACCGGTCTCCAGCTTGCCGCGCACGCCGGCCTGCGCGGAAATCGAATACTCCTTGTGCACGGTGCCCATCCGGTACGCGCTCGCGGAGCCGTCGTCGTAGGTCACGGTCGAGTAGTCGCCGTTCTCGTACGTGTGGCGCGTGCCGACGCCCGCGTAGACGGTCCAGTTCCGCGCGATGTCGTATTCGCCGCGCAACATGCCGACGGTGTCTTCCATCGACGACCACGTCCACGGCTGCGCGTAGTTGTAGGTCGCGGAAGGCGTCGCCGGCATGTCGTCGCCGTCGACGAACACGCCCGGACGGCCTTCCGTCACGCGCTCTTTCTGGTACAGGAAGTCGCCGTACAGACGCAGCTTGTCGCCGCGATAGTCGAGCGAAACGGCGGTCTGCTGCGCATGGTGCGTTTCGTCGTCGATCGCGGTGTCGCCGCCCTGCACCGTCTGGTTCACGCGGATGCCGAACTGGTCGTTATCGCCGAAGCGGCGGCCCACGTCCACATGCGTGTTCAGTTCGCCCGCGGCGCTGCCGCCGACCGAGAGTTGCGTGAGCGGCTTGTCGTCGGCGACCTTGGTCTGCACGTTGATGCTGCCGCCGACACCCGAGCCGCCAGGCGCTGCGCCGTTCACGAACGCGTTGGCGCCCTTGAAGATATCCACGCGCTCGATCGCGCCGGTGTTGACCATCTGGCGCGGCGTCAGGCCGTACATGCCGTTCAGGCCGACGTCGTCCGCGTACACCTGGAAACCGCGAATGATGTAGGTCTCCGAAAAATTGCCGTAACCGAGCGCCGTCCGCACCGCCGGATCGTTCGCGACCACGTCCGCGATCGTGCGGGCCTGCTGCTCCTCGATCAGCTTCGACGTATAGCTCGTCACCGAAAACGGCACGTCGATCAGTTTCTGCTGGCCGAGCACGCCGATCTGCGCGCCGCTCGCCACCTGGCCGCCCGGATAAGCGGGCGCGAGGTCGCCCGGCAGTACCGCGCGCGCCGCCTGTACGCTCACGGTCGGCAGCACCGACGGAGCCGACGGTGCCGCCGTACCGGCGGCCGTGCCCGCGGGCGGGCCGGCCTCGTCCGCGGCGCCTGCGGCCGACGCGTGGGACGAAAAACCCGCCAGACAAAGCGCGACGGCCGGGAAAAGCTGGCGCGCGACGGCGGCGAACGAAGAGAGGCGAAGCGTGGGAGCAGGTGGCCGGGTCGTGGATTTCATTCTCGGGATCAGCAGCGTGGTGACGGGTTGTTTCGATTCAATGCGCATCGAGGATCGTAAATCATACATAAAAATGATAATGATTCGTGTTTATATTTAGTTCTACGCCGGAATTTGTCGGATAAAAGCGTCACCGCCGTGCGAGTCGCCGCTCGCAGACCACGAGCGCGCCGTACACGATGCCGGCCGCGACGCTCGTGATGCCGCTGTACGCGACGAGGCCGAGCGCCCAGCCCTGGTCGGCGACGCTCAGCCAGAGCGCGATCAGCAATCCGCTCCAACCCGCGCCGCGCAACCGGCGCGATGCGACGATGGAAAACGCGCGGCCGAACACGGTCTGCTGGTGACGCGCCATCGCCATCGCGAGACAGCCGAGCGCCCCGACGCAAAGCAGCAGAGCGACGACGCGCATCACGCGTCCTCCACGCGCAGCGCGCGCGCACGGCGCCCGTCGGCGATTCTTTCGCGCGGCCGATGGCGCGCGGCGCGCAGCGCCAGCGCCGCGTGCAGCGCGGCGAGCGCCCACATCATCAGGTCGAAGCCCGCGTACACCCAGTCGCCTGCGGCGACGCTGCGCCAGAACGGCCGCCCGGTCGTCAACGCGTTCAGCACCGGCAGCAGCGCGAGCAGCGCCGCCGCGAGCCCCAGCAGTTCGATCCACGCGCGCCGCGCCGGACGCACGAGCGCATACAGCAACACGCCGACCCAGACCGCGAAGAATACGTCGACCTCGATGCGGGCGCGTCCGGCGACGGCGGCCGGCAGCAGACGGTTGCCCCACAGGAAGCCGGTCATCGCGATCGACAGTCCCGCGATACTCGCAATGTTCAGCCGCTCGACCACGCGAAAGCCGAAGTGCGGCCGCTCGGGATCGGGCAGCTTCTGCCGGCGCTTGACCGTCCACATTACGAGCCCGGTGCCGACCATCGCGGTGCCGGCGAGGCTGACGACGAAATACAGCCAGCGTAACGTCAGGTCGCCGAAGCGGCCCATGTGCAGCGCGTACAGCACGCCGCGCGTCTGCGCCGCCGCGCCGACGCGTTCGCGCACGTCGAGCAGTCTGCCGCTCACGCCGTCGAACAGCAGGTATTGCGGGCTCGTCGACACGCGCGCCACCGCGCCGCGCGTGACCACCACGCGCGCCTGCGCATCGCCCGGGTTCGTGACCAGCACGCTCGCGACGTTGCCGCGGCCCCAGCGCGCCTCGCCCACGCGCACCATCGCGTCGACAGGCGCGAGCGCCGCCGGCACGTCCGCGCGCGCGCCCGGCGGCATGAACGAACTCAGTTGCAGATCGAACGCGTGCTGGCGGGCCGGCGTCGTCAGCGCGGCATGCGCGCCCCACGGCATGTACAGCGTCATCAGCGTGACGAGGCCCGTGTACGTGATCATCAGATGGAACGGCAGGCCGAACACCGACAGCGCGTTATGCGCATCGAGCCACGAGCGCTGGCCCTTGCCCCAGCGAAACGTGAAGAAGTCGACGAAAATTTTCTTGTGCGTAATCACGCCGCTGACGATCGCGACGACCATGAACATCGCGCACGCGCCCGCCAGCCAGCGGCCCCACACGGCCGGCAGATAGTAGAACTGATAATGAAAGCGCAGGAAGAACTCGCCGCCGAGCGTATCGCGCACTGCGAGCTTTTCGCCGGTCGACGGATCGAACGTCGCGAGGCCGTACGGCAGCTTGCCCGGCTGCGGATGCGGGACGCGCCAGAACGCGCTCGCGACGTTGCTGCGCGTCGTCGGCAGCGTGATCAGCCATTGCGGACTGTCCGCGGCGACGGCGCCGAGCGTCGCGGCGACGCGCTGCGCGGCCGTCGCAGGGTCCGGCATCACGCGTTGATACGCGAGTTCCGGCCGCATCCATTGCGAGATTTCGTCCTTGAAGTAGCTGACCGTGCCGGTCAGAAACATCGCATAGAGTATCCAGCCGACCAGCAGGCCCGCCCACGTATGCAGGTCGGACATGCGCTGGCGGACGCCGCGGCGCGGCGGTTTCGCGTTCGCAGCCGGCTTCATCGCAGCGGCCCTCCGGCCGACTGCATCGCCGCCGTCGCCGACCACGCCGCCAGCGCCAGCGGCACCGCGACGATCAGCAGACCGGCCCACGCGCGCGTCGCGCTGCGTGCGAGAAACACGCCGATCACCGCGCACGCGTACACGACGAAACTCGCGAGCATGCCGGCGATCACCGCTTGCGGCGCGCCGATCGGCAACGCGAGCGCGGCGACGCTTGCGAGCGCACCGAGTGCGTAGCCGCCGAACACCGCGCCGACGATGCGCGCGGCGACCGGGCCCGCGCGGCGCACGCGTTCGAGTGCGGCGCTCATGCGGGCGAAGACGCCGCGACGGCGCCGTCCAGTGGCGAGCGGGTCGGCGGCCAGCGCGCCGGCAAAGCGGGTTTCATGCGTGACATTCCCTGCAAGGTCGTGACGTCGACGGGCGCGCAAAGACACGCCGCGCAGTGACGGCTGCGTACGTCTTGCTGGGGAAGCGGGCGTTCCGGCCGGACGCGATGGAAGTCGGTCCGGGAACGTGCTGGCCTGGCTGCGAACGCCAAGAGTGAGCGCGCGCCGACGGCAGAGGATCGAATGATCGTCTGCGTCCGGTTCGGACCGGACGCGTATCGGCGACGCTGATGTGTTCCGACGAGGGCGTCATGATAACGCCAATCGCGGGTGAACTGGAATGGCGGGACTGGAAGCGCCGCCCGACGGCGTGGTCCGCCGTCGCTATCAGTGGACGATTCCGTTCATTCGTTGCGACGACCGGCCGCCGCCTTGCGTGCATACACGGAGCCCCACGCAAACCCGGCGCATCCGGAAATCAGCGACCCGAACAGAACGCCGAGCTTGGCGACGCCGAGCAGGCGCGGGTCCGGAAACGCGAGCATCGCGACGAACATCGACATCGTGAAGCCGATGCCGGCGAGCAGCGCAATCAGGCCGATACCGCCCCACGACACGCCGGTCGGCAGCCGGCCCAGCCCGAGCTTCACCAGCACCCAGCTCACGCCGAATACGCCTGCCGGCTTGCCGGCCACGAGCGCCAGCACGACGCCGGCAAAGACCCACGGCGCGGGGCCGGCCGACAGATCGAGCCCGTTCACGCTCACGCCGGCATTCGCGAGCGCGAACAACGGCATGATGCCGAACGCGACCCACGGATGAAGCGCCCACTGCACACGCAGCACCGGCGGCAGCAGTTCGCGCTGCGCGAGCCGCAGCGTTTGCAGCGGCCGCGCGAGCCGGTCGAGATCGCTGTTCGCATCGGCCCAGCGGTCGGCGACGTGGCCCGCCGCGCGCGACAGTTCCACCAGCGCATGCTCGCGCCGCCGCGTCGGCACGACCGGCGTCAGCAGGCCGAGCACGACGCCGGCGAGCGTCGGATGCGCGCCGCTCACGAGGAGTCCGAACCAGATGACCGCGCCGGGCACGACATAGGCCGGCGCGAGGCCGATGCCGAGCCGCTGCATCACGAACACCATCGCGATGCCCGCGCCCGCGATCGCGAAACCGACGTAGTCGAGCCCGTTCGAATAGCAGAACGCAATGATCAGCACGGCGATGATGTCGTCGACGATCGCAAGCGTCAGCAGGAAGATCCGCACGTTGCCGGGAATCGAGCGGCCGAGCAGCGCGAGCACGCCGACCGCGAACGCAATGTCGGTTGCGGTGGGCACCGCCCAGCCGCGGACCGCGCCGGCGGGCAGATTCACCGCGACATAGATCAGCGCCGGCACCGCGACGCCGCCGGCCGCGGCCGCGAGCGGCAACAACGCCTGCCTCAAGTCGCTCAGCGAGCCCTCGTGGATTTCGCGGCGAATCTCGATGCCGACCACGAGAAAAAACACCGTCATCAACGTGTCGTTGATCCAGAAGTGCAGCGGCTGCGCGAACGCGTGCCGGCCGACGCTGAATACGACCGGCGTTTCCCACAACGCGTGGTACGCGTGCGCGAACGGCGAGTTGGCCCACACGAGCGCGACGAGCGCCGCGAGCAGCAGCACGATGCCGCTTGCGGCCTCGACGTGCAGGAAATGTTCGAGCGCGGTGAACGCCTGGCGGGCAATGCGCCCGACGGGCGCGAACTTCGGCGGTGTCGGATTCCTTTGCATGGGCGTGAAGATCTCTGCATGTTGGCCGACCTGCGCGGATGGCCGGTCCCGCCGCGACAGGCGGCCGACGTGCCGGACGGATTCTATCAGCCGTCTGCGCGGACTGACCAGGATCGACCGGCCGCATGCGCGGCGCAAGATTCGCGCCGGCTTGGCCGCGTCGAGCGCAATGCCCGACCTTGCCACGTCGCGGATCGTCGCTGCGGCGCATGTCGAGGACGATGAGCGAAGTCGTGTATAAACGTGCTTTGCGGCGGCCAGCATGGCTCGATTGACCGTTCGATACGGCGCTCCCCCGCGGCCGCGAAACGGGCGGATTATTCGGGCACTCCGCCATTCGATCGCGATTTCACAGTACACATGACCACGACGCATTCGACTCCGTCCACGGCCGGCGCCGCCACGAATCCGGCGGACCCCGCCACCGCTCCGTCCGATCGGCCACACGCGAGCGGCACGCACGCGCCGCCGAAGCACGGCATTTTCCTGCACGCCGGCTGGCGAACCGCGGGAACGTGGCTCTGGTCGCGATTCCGTGCGCTGGAGTCGGTCAATGCGTTCTACGAGCCGCTCAGTTCGCTCGTCGGCGAACTCACCGCCGCCGGGATCGCCGACATTCGCCCGAGCTACAACTCCGGCCATCCGGCCTTGAAGGCGGCTTATTACGAGGAGTACCGGCCGTTCCTGCAACCGGCCGCGCGCGGCGTGCGCGGCTATCGGACAGGCTTCGCGGCCGATCGATTCGCAGAACGGCCGGACAGCGATTTTCCGGCGTTACAGGCGTATCTGAACGATCTTTGCGAGGTCTCGGCCGGTCAGCGAAAAATCCCGGTGCTCAAGTTCTGCCGCTCGCTCGGGCGGATGCCGTGGCTGAAAGAAGCGTTCGCGGACGTCATGCATGTCGGCGTGCTGCGAAATCCGGCGTCGCAGTTCGCATCCGGCTGGATGCTGAGGCAGCAATGGCGAAACGCGTTCTTCGTGGCCGCACCGTTTCGGGTGCTCGGCTTGCAGCAGAACGAGCCTGCCGTCAAACAGGTGATCGCGGCATGCGGCGTGAAATTGCCGCCGGTCGCGCCGACCTCGTACGACGCGTATGCGGCCGCGTGCGATCACTACGCGCAAACGGTCGAGGGCGGCGACGCGTATCGCGCGTTCATCGCGCTGTGGATGCTCGGCGTGCTGCGGATGTTGAAGAACGCGGGTCTCGTGGTCGATACCGATCTGCTCGGACAGTCGCCGGACTATGCGTGCGCGCTCGGGACACAGTTTCAGGCGGCCACCGGCCTGACGCCGGACCTGGACACCGCGCGGGATCTGCTCGACGAGGCGAAGCGCAACGTACGGCGGATGTCGGGAATCGACGGTCGCCTGCTGCGTCCGATCCATTCCGCCGCGCTCAAATGGCTGTTCGCGCAGTTGGACCGGGCGGACGCTTCGCAGGCGAACATCGCCGAGAGGGTGCGCAAGAAGGTGGCGCTCGCCAACGAGATCGCTGACGAGTGGCGGTTTTATTGACGGTTGCGCGGACGAAGTTCGCAGCAGGGGAGAAAGCCTGCCGCACGCCGCCGCGGCGCCTCACTTTCCGCCCGGCAATCCACTGAGCAAAATCGCAATCACCGCCAGATCGAGCGCGACCCGCAGCAGCTTCGGCGGCCGACCGCCGGTGTAGTGGTACGGACTCCAGAGCATTGCGGCCAGAAAGCGGATGCCGCGCACGGTCCTGCCCGGCTTCGCGCGCAACGCCGACCGCCTCGTCATGTAGCGCGCGTGCGCGAGAACTGACGCGTCGATGCCCGTTCGACGCGCGATACAGCGCGATACATACAGCCAGGTCCCCCGGGCCAACGCCCCCCACGCCCCGCCGCCCGGCTTATCCGCGCCCCCGCCGACCCGCCGCTCGCCCGTCCGACGATCGATCGCAGACTCATTTACAAATGAGAATCATTTGCAATTCCGCGAATTTTTCACCATCATAGGCAGCAACGCTTCCATTCACCGGATGAGTTCATGACAACTTTGCCGATCTCCGAGCCGGAGACGACTCCCGACCGCCGGGCCGGTATCGAAATGCTGCTTTCGCGTCAGTCGCACTGGCCCCTCGTCGAGCCGGGGCCGAGCGACGCGGAACTGAACCTGATCTTCGACGCCGCGCTACGGGCGCCCGACCACGGCCGTCTGCGGCCGTGGCGTTTCGCGCTGATTCGCGGCGAAGCGCGCGACGCGCTGGCCGACCTGCTGGTCGACGTGGCTGCCGCGCGCGCGCCGGACGAGCCGCGCGCCGCGCACGAACACCGGCGGCAGAAGGCGTATGCGGCGCCGGTCATCATCGTCGTCGGCGCGGCGATCGCGGCCGGCACCGGCGTTCCCGAATCGGAGCAGATCCTGTCCGCCGGCGCCGCCGCGATGAACATGCTCAACGCGATCCACGCGCTCGGCTATGGCGGCTTCTGGGCGACCGGCATCGACGCCTACGACGCGAACCTCCGGGCCGCGCTGGATTTCGAACCGTCGGATCGGCTGCTCGGCTTCCTGTTCGTCGGCACGCCGAGGTCGCGCGAGCGCGCCGCGCTGCGACCGCCCGCGGCGAACCACGTCCGCGAATGGCTCGGGCCCTCGTCCGTCTGACGCCGACGCGCGCCGCCGAACCGCCTCCCGCGACCTGACTTGAGGAGTACCAATGAACCTGCACCCCCGCCTGATCACCGACGCCGACGCGTTCGACGAACCATGGACGGAAGCGCGCGACGCACCGGAGATCACCGTGCTGATCGCGATGCGCGCGTGGCTGCGCCCCCGATGCGACGCGTCGCGCGGCATGCTCGACTGGCGCGCGGTGCTGCGCGGCGCCGGCCTGGCGCGCAACGGCATCGAGCACTTCGACCTCGTGATGCGCTCGTTGCGCACGGTGATGCCGCGAAGGCTGGACCTGCGGTGCCGGTGCGCGACCGGGATGGCCGGCGACGAAGCGGCGCTGCTTCAGGGCGTTGCGTTGCTGCAGGCCGGCCGTACGGACGCCGCTTTCCAGTTGCTGACGCAACGTCTGGCGCTGCCTGCGTTGAGCAGCTACCTCAAACTCATCCGCTGGTTCGCGCTGGATCTGCTGGAAGCGGGGCTGCCGATCCGCGTGCGCGAGCGCTCCGTCTGTTACATGCATTGAGGGCATGCATGCGCGAGAAAACCGCTGCCCGTGCGCCCGATTACGGGAACGCCCCCCGGCCTCTGAAGGACCACGCGGTGTATCGCACGCCGGGACTGCGTTTCCGGCCGCTGCCGATCGCCGGCGCGCCGGATGACCCGCCGCGCGTACCCGAACCGGGCGAGTTGCATCTGTGGCGATTCAGGCCGCAATGGAACGCGACCGCGCAGCAGGCGTTGCCGCGGATTGTTTCGGACAGCGAACAGCGTCGCGCGCGACGCGGCTGTAGCCGCGCGCTGAGCAAGCGCTACCTGACCGGACGCGCACTGCTGCGCTCGGTGCTGTCCGGCATGCTCGACTGTGCGCCCGGGCATCTGCTGCTTCGCGACTCCGCAGACGGGCAGCCCGAACTGCTGCATCCCGTCCCGAGCCGCACGCTCACGCTCCAGGTAGCCTACGCCGGCGTCTGGATTCTGGTCGGCATCGCTGCAACGGAATTCGGCCTGCGCGCCGCCGCGCGGCCGGCCGGCGACCGGCCGCGAGACCGCGCATCGTCCATCCCGCCCGGCGCGGCCGACACCACGGCAATAGCGACGGAGGCGGCCGCGATCGAACTCCACGATCGCGCGCGCCGGACCACGGCGGCCGCGCTGTCCGGGTCGCCATCCGCGGCACCGCTTTCCGGGCTGATCGACGAAGAATCGGGCGGCGGTTGGCGTCACGTAATCGACCTGCCGATGCCCGGACGTCTTGGCGCCGCGGTGGCGACCAACGAGCCGGTGTCGAGCATTCTGGCGTACGGCTGGGGCCGGAATTGAGCCGACCGCCGCAACGCGCGGGTCGGCATCCGCGCAATGACGAAGCCCGTCGAAAATCCTTGACCGAATCGATCGGATACGGTTATCATCCGTTTCGAAGTATTCAAGAAGTCCGATTGCTGTTCATCAATAGTCCGTTTTCCTTGCGGTATTCGTTGTCCACTCCCTCCTTGCTGCTTCTCCAGTTCCCGGTTCGTGAATGCGTACTGCGGGGCTAAACCTTTTATTTTATTTTTTTCAAGGATTCTCAATGGATACCGGTACCGTCAAATGGTTCAATGACTCGAAGGGCTTCGGCTTCATCACCCCGGATAACGGCGGCGACGATCTGTTCGCGCACTTCTCCGAAATTCGCGCCGACGGCTTCAAGTCGCTCGCCGAAAACCAGAAAGTGAGCTTCGAGGTCAAGCGCGGACCGAAGGGTCTGCAAGCGGCCAACATCAAGCCGCTGTAAGCGACGCACCGCCCGGGATCCCGCATGGGTCCCGGCCGCACGCGAGGCCGGCGCGCTCCCGCCGCCGGCTCTCGTCGCATCGGCGTACGCCGGTCGCGACACGGCCTCAAAAAGCGCACGACGTTCGTCTGCGCCTCTCCCGCACTCCCCCCGCATCGCGAATCTTGGCCGAACGCTGTTTTTGGCGATCGTGCCGACGCGCTATCATGCGCGCTCGCCGTTGGTTTCCCGAATCATGAATATCCGGTTTCTCGAAACGTTCATCTGGCTCGCGCGTCTGCAGAATTTCCGCCTCACCGCGGAGAAGCTCCATACGACGCAGGCGGCCGTGTCGAGCCGCATCGCGTCGCTGGAAGAGAGCTTCGACGTGCGGCTGTTCGATCGCAACTCGCGTTCGGCGACGCTCACGCCGGCCGGCCGCAAGATGCTCGCGTACGCCGAGCGCATCGTGAGCCTCGGCGAAGCAATGCGCCGCGAAGTCGAGGACGCGAGCGGCGACGGCAGCCTGATCCGCCTCGGCGTGGTCGAGTCGATCGTGCATAGCTGGTTCCCCGCGATGATGGCGCGCGTGCGCGAGCGTTATCCGCGTCTCGAAGTCGAGGTCACGAGCGACACGACGATCCATCTCGCGCAGTTGCTGCGTGCCGACGCGGTGGATCTCATCATGCAGACCGACGAACTCGGCGACCGCGAATTCGCGAACCATCCGTTGTGCGAATTTCCGATGCACTGGGTCGCGAGTCCCGCGCTCGGGCTGTCCGGCAAGACCGTCGATCTCGCGCGGCTCGCGGAATTTCCGGTCATCAGCTTTTCGCGCCATTCGGGGCCGCACATCGCGCTCGAACGCGAATTCGCGCGCGCCGTCGAGCGGCCGGTGCGGATCAACTGCATCAGTTCGGTCGCGGCGATGATCCGGCTCGTCGCCGACGGTTTCGGCGTCACCGCGCTGCCGCCCGCGATCATCCAGCGCGAACTGCGCGAGCACACGCTCGACGTGCTCGACGTGGACAGCGGCTTCGCGCCGTTGCCGCTCGTCGCGACCTACCGGCCGCAGAGCCATCCGCTGCCCGCGCGCATCGCCGAGCTGGCCGGCGAACAGGCACAGGCGTTCGTCGCGGCGCTGGGTCGCGATCTGTACGGGCGACCCGCCGGCAAGCGATAAGAAAGAGCCGATAAGAAAAAATTTTCACTGCGTATTTTTTTTCTTGTTGGACCTGTGGGGCCGCCTGTCGCGACACTGCGTCTATCCGATTCGACGCGCGATGCACCGCGCGATTCCATGCGCAGGAGACCGATGAGCACCCCACCCGTCGCCCGACCGGGCCAGCTTTGCATCTGGACCGACACCGAAGCGCAGTCCGAAGCCGATTTCAATCGCTGGTACGACCGCGAGCACATGCAGGAGCGCGTGGGCATTCGCGGTTTTCGGCACGCGCGCCGCTTCATCGCGAACGATGGCCGCGCGCGCCGCTACCTCGCGCTCTACGTGACCGATTCGCTCGACGTATTCCGCAGCGACGCATACCGTCACGCGTTTGCGCAGCAGACCGAATGGTCGCTGCGCAACTTCGCGCGCATGCGCGACACGCAGCGCCGCGTCGGCGAACTCGCGTTCGAATGCGGCGACGGCGAAGGCGCGCGCGTCGCGTTGTTCGTCGCCGCGCCGCACGCGCTCGCGTCGGCCGACTGGCAGCGCCACGCGCACGAAGGCGCGCAGCAGCCCGGCGTGCATGCGGTGCGCGCGTTTCGCACCGACGGCGCGCTGTCGGCGCCGCTCGCGACCGGCGGCGGCGCGCCGGGCGCGGTCAGCGAGGACGTCGTCGTGTTCGTCGAAGGCAGTTCGAACGCCGCGGCACGGGCGGTCGCCGATACGCTGGCCGACGCGGCCGGCGTCGCGCGCGACGCGGTGTGCAGTTTCGACCTGCTGTGGCGTCTCGAAGCGCGGCGCGCATGATCCCGCCGTTCCGATTCCGATGAGCATCCCGTGGAGAACCCGATGAACTCTCTCGCCCAGACCGCGACGGTCGCCGGCCGTCCCCGCGCCGGACGCGGCCGGCTCGCGACCGCCAGCATGATCGGCACGTCGCTCGAATGGTACGACTTCACCGTCTACAACACGCTCGCCGCGCTGGTCTTCAACCACCTGTTCTTCCCGTCGGTGGATCCGCTCGCGGGCACGCTGCTCGCATTCTCGACCTACGCGGTCGGTTACGTGTCGCGGCCGCTCGGCGGCATCGTGTTCGGCCACCTCGGCGACCGCATCGGGCGTCGCGCGGTGCTGATGCTGACGCTCGTGCTGATGGGCCTGACGACCGCGCTGATGGGCGTGCTGCCGACCTACGCCAGCGCCGGCATCCTGAGCCCGATACTGCTCGTCGCGCTGCGTTTCGTGCAGGGCATCGCGCTCGGCGGCGAATGGGCGGGCGCGGTGCTGCTCGCGGTCGAGCACGGCGACCAGACGCGGCGCGGACTGAACGCTTCGTGGGCGCAGGTCGGCCCGTCGTTCGGCACGCTGCTCGGCACCGGCTTCATCGCCGTAATCACGCTCAGCGTGTCGTCCGCCGCGTTCCTCGACTGGGGCTGGCGCGTGCCGTTCCTCGCGAGCCTGCTGCTGGTCGGCTTCGGGCTGTGGGTGCGCAGCAGCGTCGGCGAAACGCCGGCGTTCGAAAAGCTCAGCGAAGCGCATGCGACTGCGAAGGTGCCGGTCGTCGAAGTGTTCTCTCAGCACTGGCGGCGCCTCGTCATCGCGGGCGGCGCGCGCATCGGCTCGGACGTGCTCTACGCGCTGCTCGTCGTGTTCACGCTGACCTACGTGACGACGGTGCTGAACCTGTCGCGCCCGCTCGCGCTCGGCGCCGTACTCGCCGGCACCGCATGCAACGCGGCGACGGTGCCGCTGTTCGGCGCGTTGTCCGACCGCTTCGGTCGTCGCCCGGTCTATCTGGCCGGCGTGCTGGCGGCGATCGTCTGGGCGTTCGTGTTCTTCACGATGATGAACACGATGCAGCCGGCACTGATCGTGCTCGCGGTAATCGTCGGCCTCGTGATCCACGCGGCGATGTACGGCCCGCAGGCCGCATTTGTCACCGAACAGTTTCCGACCCGCGTGCGCTATGCCGGCTCGTCGCTCGCGTACACGCTGTCCGGGATTCTCGGCGGCGGCTTCGCGCCGCTCATCATCGTCGCGCTGTTCCGCGCGTCGCATCACACCACCGCCGTGTCGCTGTACGTGAGCGGGGCGCTCGTCGTGACCGCCGTCGCGCTGCTGGCCGCGCGCGAAACCGCGAAACGCCCGCTCGCCGAATAACCGCCTTCTCCGCCGATGCGCCCGCCTTGCGCGCGGACGCATCGGGCCCGGCGCACGCCGGGTCAGCCCGACTTTCCCGACTCCAGATCATGACGACACTCTCCTTGACCGTCCTGCCGGCCGGTGGCGCCGCCACGCCGCTTTCGCTCAACATCGACACGCTCGTGATCGCCGGCTGGGCCGGCCGCGACGCGCACGCAATCCAGCACCACATCGACGAACTCGCGACGCTCGGCGTCGCGCCCCCGTCGGCGACGCCGCTGTTTTATCGCGTCGGCGCCGAACTGCTGAGTCAGGCCGACACGATCGACGTGCTCGGCACGCACACGAGCGGCGAGATCGAATGCGTGCTGCTCGCGAGCCCGCTCGGTCCGCTGGTCGCGATCGGCTCCGACCACACCGACCGCCGCACCGAGGCGTATAGCGTCGCGGTGTCGAAACAGGTGTGCCCGAAGCCGATCGGCCGCGACGCGTGGCGCTTCGCCGACGTCGCCGGTCACTGGGACCGGCTGACGATGCGCGCGACGCTGATCGGCGCGAACGGCGAGCGCCGCCCGTATCAGAGCGGCGCGGTCGACGGCCTGCTGCCGCCCGCGGACCTGTGGCGCCGCCATACGCCGGACGGCACGCTGCCGCCGGGCGCCGCGATGTTCAGCGGCACGCCGCCGGTGCAAGGCGCGATCGCCGCGATGGCGTCGGGCGACGCGTTCGAACTCGAACTGCACGACCCGGTGTTCGAACGCAGCCTGCGCGCGCGTTATGCGGTTCGCGCATTGCCGGTCGTGGCCTGACCCACCGCGGTCGTCGCCCCCGCTTCTTCCTTCTTCTTGCAGCCGCCCATCATGCCATCCGCCGATTTCGTTCCCGTCACGCCGCTTTCCACGCTCGCCGCCGACCTCGACGCGGGCCGCACGACGAGCCGGGCGCTCGTCGAAACCGCGCTCGCGCGCATCGCCGCCGACGGCGGCAACGGCGGCGGCGCATTCGTGTTCGTCGACGCCGATCGCGCCCGCCGCGAAGCGGACGCGCAGGACGCGCTGCGGCGCGTCGGCGTGAAGCTGTCGCCGCTCGCGGGCCTGCCGGTGTCGATCAAGGATCTGTTCGACGTCGCCGGTCAGCGCACCCGCGCGGGCTCGCGCGTGCTCGACGACGCGCCGCCGGCCGCCGTCGACGCGCCCGCCGTCGCGCGGCTGCGCCGCGCCGGCGCGGTGCTCGTCGGACGCACGAACATGAGCGAGTTCGCGTTCTCGGGCCTCGGCCTCAATCCGTGGTACGGCACGCCGCGCTCGCCGTGGCGCGACGCCGACGGCGCAGCGCGGGTCGCGGGCGGCTCGTCGTCGGGCGCGGCGGCCTCGGTCGCGAACGGCATGGCCGCCGCGGGCCTCGGCAGCGACACCGGCGGCTCGCTGCGCATTCCCGCCGCATTCTGCGTGCTCACCGGCTTCAAGCCGACCGCGCGCCGCGTGCCGACGGACGGCGCGTTCCCGCTGTCGACCACGCTCGACTCGATCGGCGCGATTGCGCCGCGCGTCGCGTGCTGCGCGCTGCTCGACCGCGTGCTGGCGGGCTTGCCCGCGACGGACGACGCCGCGCCGCGGCGCGCCGCCGCGCCGGACGCACTGCGCATCGCCGTGCTCGACCACTACGTGACCGACGATATGGATGCGCCGGTCGCGCGCGGCTGGGAAGCCGCGCTGGCGCGTCTCGCGCGCGCGAACGTGCGGTTGGTGCGGCTGCGGCTGCCGCTGCTCGACGCGCTGCCGTCGATCAACCGCTTCGGCTTTTCGCCGATCGAGGCTTACGCGACGCATCGCGCGCGCGTCGCGGCCGGTGCGGACCGCTACGACCCGCGCGTGCTCGCGCGCATTCGCGTCGGCGAGACGGCGAGCGCGGCCGACTACCTCGACCTGCTGGCCGCGCGCGCCGCGGCGATCGCGCAAGCGCACGCGGCGCTCGGCGACGTCGACGCGTTCATCATGCCGACCGTGCCGATCGTCCCGCCCGCGATCGCGGCGCTCGACGCCGACGCCGCGCATTTCGCGAAGACCAACGCGCTCGTGCTGCGCAATCCGTCGGTGGTGAATTTTCTCGACGGCTGTGCGGTGTCGCTGCCGAGCGCGCCGCGCGGCGACGCGCCGGTCGGACTGACCGTGGCGGGACTGGCCGGCACGGATGGTCGGGTGCTGCGGGTCGCGGCGGGGTTGGAGCGGGTGCTGGCGGGCGATTGAAACGGCCGTGGGTCGCGGCGTGCGCCGGAAAGGCATGGCCCGCCAGCGCCGGCAACCTGTCCTTGCGGCAATTTCCAGCCCGCTCGAAACGACGACGAACAGGCGTCCACGCGACACGCGACACGCGGTGCGACCTGCAAACGTTCGACACGGTTCCGGTTCACCCCGCGGCCCGCGCGAGAACCGGCAACCGACGCCCGGCGACCCCGACCGCGCTCGCTCGCGTCGCGCCCCCGATCGGCGCTACCATGACCGCTTCGCCTCCGCTGGAATACCGTGATGCAAGTGCTCGTCGACGCAGACGCGTGCCCCGTCGTCGTCAAGGACATGCTGTTTCGCGCCGCGCGGCGCGTCGAAGTGTGCGTCGTGCTGGTCGCGAACCAGTCCCTGCGCACGCCCCCTTCCCGCTTCATCAGGACGGTGCAGGTGCCCGCGGGCTTCGACGCGGCCGACGATCGCATCGTCGACATGGTCGACAGCGGCGACCTCGTGATTACCGCCGATATCCCGCTCGCGGCCGCGGCCCTGGACAAGGGCGCCCACGTGCTCGACCCGCGCGGCAACTGGTTCAGCCGCGAGAACATCCAGGAACGCCTGACGATGCGCGACGTGATGGATCAGCTTCGCAGCGCCGGCGTCGCGACCGGTGGCCCCGCGCCGTACACGGCGCAGGACAGCAAGGCGTTCGCGGGCCAGTTGGACCGGTTCCTCGCGCGCCGCGCGACGCAGCCGGGCGCGGGCGCCGGCTCGTGATCGACGCGCGCGCGTCGCGAACGCGCTGTCACGCGCGACGCGCGCACACCGCCGGTCTGACGAAGTGGCGTGGCACGGCGTCGAAGCGGTCGACGCCCACAGCCGTTCGACGCTCGACGCTCGACGCCCGCGCCCGCCGCCTGTTCGTCGCCGCCTACGCTCACTGCGGCCGGGTTTGCGTCGGCGCCGCACCCGGCGTCGGCGCGCCGACGCACTCGGCGGACGCGGCCGCGCCGACCGCCGACGGACGCCGCACCGCGAGCACCGACAGTCCACCGAGCGCGCCGAGCACGCCGAGCACCGTGAACGCGAGCGAGAAGTCGCCGTGAACCTGTTTGAGCCAGCCGATCATCATCGGCCCGACGAAGCCGCCGAACAGGTTGCCGATCCCGCCGGTGAACGCGATGGCCGGAATCGCCCATTCGCGCGGCAGGATGTCGGTGGTCAGCGCGGAGATCAGCGGCAGCGTCATGAACATGAAGAAGCCGATCGCCGTGAACGCGGCGACTTCGACCGCCACCGACTGCGCGCCGGCCTGCGAGCCGGCCCACAGCAGCACGCCGACGATCAGCAGCGGCATCCCCGCATGAAAGCGCCGCTCCTGAAACCGGTCGGAACTGTACGACACGAGCGCGATCCCGATGATGCTCGCGAGGTACGGCAACGCGCTCAGCAGACCGATGTGGCCGATGTCCGCGCTGCTGACCGACTTCAGCGCGGTCGGCAGCCACAACGTGAAGCCGTAATCGACCATGTTGTTCAGCGAGAACGCGATCAGCAGCAGCCATACCGCCGGCTGACGGAACATGCCGCGCCAGTCGGCGGCCGCGCGCACCGCCGCGAATTCGGCCTGTTCGGCGTCGAGCTGCCGCGCGAGTTGCGCGCGGTCGACCGGGTCGAGCCACGCGGCCGCGTCGACCGACGCGGGAATCGTGCGCCACCACACCGCCGCCCAGATCCACGCCGGCAGACCTTCGATCATCAGCATCACATGCCAGTTCGTGTACGTGAGCACGAGGCCGGAGATCGGTCCCGACAGCAGCGCACCGAACGGCAGGCTCAGATTCCACAGCCCGAACGCGCGGCCGCGTTCCCGGCGCAGAAACCATTGCGACAGCAGCAGCGACAGCGAGGTCCACACCGGCCCCTCGCACAGGCCGAGCATGAAGCGCATCGCGGCCAGTTGCAGCAGGTTGTGCGCGAAACCGGCCAGCATCGCGAACGCACCCCAGCCGATCAGCGAATAAAAGATCAGCCGCTTCGCGCCGAGGCGCGGCGCGAGGCGCCCCGCCGCCAGAAAGCTGATCAGGTAGCCCCAGAAGAAAATGCCCGCGACGAGGCCGTCCTGCGAAGGAGACAGCCCGAGGTCGCGGGTGATGCCCGGCAGCGCCATGCCGATGTTGACGCGGTCGAAATAGGCAATCGTGTACAGCAGGAACACGATCGGCATGATCCGCAGCCAGCGGGTCGTCGTGCTGCCCGAAGTCGTCTCGCTCGACATGTCGCCACCTCCTCAGCGTAAGGGCGCGCCGCGCCCGTGCGGAAACGTCCGTGCAGCGCGGCCGTCGTTGACAAACGCTGCAACTGGGAAAAGAATACCAAGACTACGTAGTTACAGACAAAGTTAATACTCAGTAATGACCCTTACTTGTTTTGAACTACGTAGTCTCATCGGAGCCGCGACCGCGCTCCGCCCGGGCTCCGATCGGGCCGCGCGACCATGCAAGGAGACTTTAGACATGACGCTTCAGATCAGCAGACTCGCCCCGTCGTTCGCGGCGGAAATCACCGGCATCGACCTGCGCGCCACGTTCGACGCGCAGACGCTCGCGCGACTTCGCGCGGCGATGGACGAGTACGCGGTGGTCGTCGTGCGCAGCCAGCCGTTTACGAACGACGAACAACTGGCGTTCGCGCAGCGCTTCGACGGGACGCTGCATACGAAGACGTCGGTCGCCGTGCTCGGCAAGAACCGCTTCGGCAACGAGGCGTTGACCGACGTGTCGAACGTCGGCGCGGACGGCACGATTCTTTCGGACAACGATCGACGCCGCATGAGCACCGTCAGCAACCGCCTGTGGCACACCGATGCGTCGTTCGAGAATCCGCGCGGCCGCTATTCGATGCTGTCGGCGCGCGTGGTGCCGCCGGTGCGCGCGGACACCGAATTCGCCGACATGCGCGCGGCGTACGACGCGCTCGACGCCGACACGAAGCGCACGATCGAAAACCTGCGCGTCCACCACTCGATCGCGTATTCGCGGCACGTGCTGGGCTTCGACTTCTCCGACGAGGAAAGACGGCGCCTGCCGGGCGCCGATCAGCCGCTCGTGCTCGCCAATCCGCGCACCGGCCGCCGCTCGCTGTACCTCGCGTCGCACGCGGAGCGGGTGATCGACTGGCCCGTGCCGGAAGGCCGGCTGCTGCTGCGCGACCTCACCGACCACGCGACGCGCGAAGCGTTCGTTTATCGGCATGTATGGCGACAGGGCGACTTCGTTATCTGGGACAATCTGGCGACGATGCACCGCGCGCGGCCGTTCGACGACCGCAGCCATCGCCGCGAAATGCTGCGAACGACGACGCTCGACCTGCCGTTGCCGGCCGAAGCGACGGCCGCCTGATGCCGGGAGAAGCCATCCGATGACCACACGCCGCCCACGCGCCCGCCCCGCCAGCGTGACGAGCCACGACGTCGCGCGCGCGGCGGGCGTGTCGCAGTCCACCGTGTCGCGCGTGCTGCGGGACGATGCGCGCGTGAACGCCGAGATCCGCGCGCGCGTGCTGCGCGCGCTGAGCGAAACCGGTTATACGGTGAACGCCGCCGCGCGCGCGTTTCGCACCAGCCGCACGGGCGCGATCGGCGTGGTGGTCGCGCGGCTCACCAATCCGGTCTATCCGGCGTTGCTCGACCTGATCGGCGCGCGCGTCACGGCCCTCGGCCAGCGGATGATCGTCTGGAATGCCGAACACGGCGGCGACATGCAGGCCGCGCAGGCGCTCCGCCAGGGCGCGGTCGACGGCGTGATGCTGACGGCGACCACCGGCGAATCGATGTTCGTGCGCGAGATCGCGTCCGCGCGCGCGCCGGTCGTGCTGATCAACCGCACGCTCGACGACTATCCGGCCGACCAGGTGTCGAGCGACAACGACGGCGGCGGCCGCCGCGTCGCCGAATACCTGCTGCGCTGCGGCCGCCGACGCATCGCGCTGATCGGCGGCGCGCAGCATGCGAGCACGATCCGCGACCGCGAGCGCGGCTTTCGCGACGCGCTCGACGCCGCGGGCGGGCCGCTGCCCGCCCACTACGTCGAACGCACGCAGGTGTTCTCGCACGCGAGCGGGCACGACGCGATGCTGCGGCTGATGCAGCTGGCGTCGCCGCCCGACGCGGTTTTCTGCGTGAACGACGTGCTCGCGCTCGGCGCGATCGACGGCGCGCGCGCGGCCGGCGCGTCGGTGCCCGACGACGTGTGGGTGGTCGGCTACGACGATATCGAACTCGCGTCGTGGGGCGCGTACAGCCTGACCACGGTGCGCCAGCCGCTGGCGGACATGGTGATCGCGGCGACCGACCTGCTGATCGCCCGCATCGACGAGCCGGCGCGCGCGCTCGAATCGCGCACGTTCGGCAACGAACTGGTGATCCGGCAGTCGACGGCGCGCACGATCGAAGGCCGTTAGCCGCGACGGTGGCGCGCGCAACGGTCTGCGGCGAAGCCGCCGCCATCGATCGCCATCGACCACTACGCGTCGCGCCCGTCCGATTCCCCGAACCGGTAGCCGCTCGCATACGCGGCCGCGCGATCCGTCGGCATCGGCTTGCCGAAGTGGAACCCCTGGCCGTAGCGGCATCCCATCCGCGCGAGCAGCGCCGCCGTTTCTCCGTCTTCGATACCTTCCGCGACGACCGGCAGCCCGAGCCCGGTCGCCAGCCGCACGGTCGCGGAAACGATCGTCGTGCGCTCCGGCGTGTCGTGCAGCGCCGCGATGAACGAGCGGTCGATCTTCAGCAGGTCGAACGGAAACTGGTGCAGCAGCGAAAGCGACGAATAGCCGGTGCCGAAGTCGTCGAGCGCGACCTTGATGCCGAGCGCGCGCAGCATCGACAGCACGCTGTTCGCACGCACGACGTCCGGGATCAGCGCCGTCTCGGTGACCTCGATCGCGACCCGCGCCGGCGGAAAACCCTCGTCCTGCAGAACGTCCACCAGTTGCGTCGCAAACTGCATGTCGCGCAACTGGCCGGGCGATACGTTCAGCGAAATCGTCAGATCGGCCGGCCACTGGCGCGAATCGCGGCACGCGCTACGCAGCAGGCGGATCGCCATCGCCGAGATCAGGCCGGTTTTTTCGGCCAGCGGCACGAATACGTCCGGCGCGACGCTGCCGTGGCGCGGATCGTTCCACCGCGCCAGCACCTCGAAACCATGCAGCCGCCGCTCCTGCATGTCGACGATCGGCTGATAGTAAGGAATCACCGCGCCGGCATCGACCGCCGCGCGCAACGCGGCCTCCAGTTCCGCCTGGGTGCGCAACTGCTCTTCCATCGACGATTCGAAAACGCAGTACTGGTTGCCGCCCGCCTGCTTCGCGCGGTACATCGCGATGTCGGCCTTGCGCAGCAGGTCGTGCGCGTCGGTGCCGTCCTTCGGACAGTGCGCGATGCCGATGCTCGCGCCGAGCCGGCCGGTCGCGCCGTCGATCGCGAGCGGCCGCGAGATCGCGTCGATCAGCCGGTCGGCCAGTTCGCCGGCGCTCTGCACGGCGGCGCCGCTCCCGAACGCGACGATGAGCGCGAATTCGTCGCCGCCGAGGCGCGCGACGGTGTCGTCGGCGCGGATCGCGTCGCGCAGGCGCCGCGCGACCTCGCGCAGAACCAGGTCGCCGGCCCCGTGTCCCTGCAGGTCGTTGATCGGCTTGAAGCCGTCCAGGTCGATCACGACGACCGCGAACGACGCCGCGCCGCTGCGCGCGTGCGCGACCGCCGCGTCGAGCCGCAGCCAGAACTTGCGCCGATTCGGAATGCCGGTCAACGCGTCGTGATCCGCCAGTTGCTGCGCGCGCTGCTGCGCGGCGCGCGTCGCCTGGTGCGCCCGTTCGAGTTCGTGCGCGTTCGCGCGGAACACCTCGAACGCATTCGCCATCGCGCCAATCTCGTCGCCGCGCCGCAACGCCGGAAAAGACACGCTTCGGTCGCCGGCGGCGAGGCGCGTCAGCGCGTCGGTGATCGCGACGAGCGGCTCGGTCAGGCGCCGACGCATCTGCAACAGGAGCGCGATCCCGACGAGCGGCGCGACCGCACAGACGAAGACCACCGCGACGATGGTGCTGCGAACGAGGTGATTCGTCGTCCGTTCGCGGGTCTCCATGATCGAGCGGTTGCGGTCGATCAGCCGGTCGAGCGCGGCATCGGCGTTGCGATACAGCCCGTCGAGCGCGTCGTGCGACAGCGGGCTGCCGGTGCGGCCGTAGCCGTTCGCGGCCCACGCGTCATGGCCGCGAAGCCACGCGTTCAGCGCGGCCCGAAAGCGCAGCGTCTCGTCGGGCGGCCCGTCCACGACCTGCAGATACTGGCCGTACAGGCGTTCGATGGCCGAGCGCTGTTCGGCCGTCATCCGTTCGGCGTCCGCCTGGGCGGCCGGCAGCGTGGCCATCTCGCGCGACAGTTCGCCGACCCGCAGGTCGCCCATCCGGTTTTCGACGTCGTCGAGCATCTCGACGCCTTCGAGCCATTTACGGTCGGTTTCCTCGGTCTGCCGGTTGATCACGACGAGCCGCAGCACGGTGAAGGTCGCGAGGCTCGTCAGGACGACGAGGAAAATCGCCAGTCCGACCGTCAGGCGGGTCCGGATCGAAACGTCGCGCAGCCGTCCCAGGCTTAGCCGTTTTTTCGTCTGCATAGGCTGTATGAATCCAGTGCGGTCGGTGTGCCGCGGAAGACGCCGCGGTCGTTCCCCGGGCGGCAAAGGCGGCACGACCGCCTCCCCTCGTTGCCGCCCCGGTTCCGTCGCGCCAGCAAGGCTCGCACCCGGCGTCTTGCGCGCGCGGCCGGCGTCCGTGCAACGGCGCCACGGGCGACCAGCGCGTCCATCGCGTCGCCCGCGCGTTGCGGATACCTGGGATGACGATGCATTCCTGCGGACCCGCGTCGCAGCCTCGATATCGGCGTGGCGTGTCCCGTCCTTTACCGCGCCGAAGCACGCCCTGGGGAAAGCGAGCATCCGGCCGGCCCCGGCCGATGCCGTAGTCCAGTACAAGCCAACCCGCACCCGAAACCACCCGCGCATCGCGCCCGATGCCCTCTCGACCTGCCATCACTGCCATGAAACGAACCATCTCCCTTAAAGCCCGTATTGGTCTGACAATTGGTTTCCTGGCAGTGCTATTGCTTGCCATCGGGCTAATGGGCCTGTCCGGCCTGAATCACGCGTATTCCAGCTACCACGACACCGCCGGCAACCAGATGCCGAGCGTCGTCGACGTCGGCAATGCGGAAATCTACGCGGCACGCGCGCGCCTCGCGATGGACCGCGCCGCGTTCATGATCGGCACGCCGCAGGCCGAGCCGACCATCGCCCGCGCGCGAATGCTGTACGGCGTGTCCGAGCAGGCGTGGAACCGCTATCTGGCACGGCCGCACAACGCGGACGAAACCCGTCTCGCACAGACGGTCAAGGACCGGCGCGGCGACTACAAGGCCGCGCTCGACGACTTCGCGAAGACCATCGAGGCAAACGATTCGGGCAGCGTCATCCCGCAGGCGAATCATCTGCAGGCCAGCTACAGCGCGCTGTCGAAAAGCGACGACGCGCTCGGCAAGACGCTGATGGACCAGGCGACGCACGGCATGGAGAGCACGAAGGCGACCTACGACCGGTCCCGCGCACTGACGATCGCCGCGCTCGGCATCGGCCTCGTGGCCGCGCTCGCATCGTATCTGACCTTGCGCCGTTCGATCGCGCGGCCGCTGGCGCAGGCGCTCGACCATTTCGCCGCGATCGCGGCCGGTGACCTGCGCCGCCCGGTGGATATCCATTCGCTCGACGAAATGGGCCAGGTGCTGCAAGGCATCGCGCGCATGCAGCAGAGCCTGACCGCGATGGTGCATTCGGTGCGCAGCGGCAGCGACTCGATCGCCACCGCGACGCGACAGATCGCGGCGGGCAACCTCGACCTGTCGTCGCGCACCGAGGAGCAGGCGTCGGCGCTTCAGCAAACCGCGTCGAGCATGGACCAGCTGACCGGCACGGTGAAGCAGAATGCCGACAATGCGCGTCAGGCGAGCCAACTGGCGGCCAACGCGTCGCGCATCGCCGATCGCGGCAGCGACGTCGTCAAGCAGGTGATCGGCACGATGAGCGATATCAACCAGAGTTCGTCGAAGATCGCGGACATCATTTCGATCATCGAAAGCATCGCATTCCAGACCAATATCCTCGCGCTGAACGCCGCGGTCGAAGCCGCGCGCGCCGGCGAGGAAGGCCGCGGCTTCGCGGTGGTGGCGAGCGAGGTGCGCGGGCTCGCACAACGCTCGTCGGCGGCGGCGAAGGAAATCAAGGAACTGATCGGCACGTCGGTGTCGCGCGTGCAGGCCGGCTCGTCGCTCGTCGATCAGGCCGGGCTGACGATGAACGAGATCATCGGCGCGGTGCAGCGCGTGACCGACATCATGGGCGAGATCGCGGCGGCGTCCGACGAGCAGAGCCGCGGCATCGATCAGGTCGCGCGCGCGGTCACGCAGATGGACGAAGTCACGCAGCAAAACGCGGCGCTCGTCGAGCAGGCGGCCGCCGCGGCGCAGTCGCTGGAAAGTCAGGCAAGCGGCCTGAACCAGGCGGTCGCGAAGTTTTCGGTCGAAGGCGCATGAACGTCGTCGCGGCCCGGTGGCGGTCCGCGGGGCGGCAACCCGCGCGGACGGCGAAAACCCGCATCCGGAAGGCGGCGTTGCGCAAGCCGGGCAGCCGCGTGGCGCGGGCGGCTTACGCCGCGCCGTGCCGCATCGCCAGGCTGCCTCGTCCGTGAGTCGCCGGCGCCGCGGGGAGCCGCGCCGCGCCCGCGCTGAAGCGGCTCGTGGCCGGGCCGCGTCATCGACGCGTCGGCCGACGCATCGGCCCATCGCCGGCTTCGACAGAAGCGCGTGACGACGCGATAACGCCCGCGCGTCGAAGCGCCCGAACGTCGAAGCGCCGGATCGTCCTGATCTTCCGGATCGCCGGATCGTCCAACTCCCCGGATCGCATCGGCCCGCCGCGCCGGGCCACGAAGCCCAGCCGCTCCGCGGTCCGGCGCGCACCTCCGTTCCCATCCCCACGTCACCGACTCGCACGCGATCGCCGGCGCCCTCCGCGCAGGGGCACACCGACGCCGCGCGCCTGTGCCGGCGCGTCACACCGATGTTTTCCAGACCCCTGATTTCGAAAGACTTTTCGTTTCAACTCTTATATAAGATATAAGATATTTGACGCTGCGGAACGGTTGCAATTAAAATCGCGATCAAAGCAGCGTCCGGCACCGTCCCGGCGCGCCAGGAAAGCCCTCCCCCTGAAACGCAAATATCGGCAGGTCCCCATGCTTGAAAACTTTCGTGCTCACGTCGCCGCCCGCGCCGCGCTCGGCATTCCCCCGCTTCCCCTGTCCGCCCAGCAGACCGCCGAACTGGTGGAACTGCTGACGAACCCGCCCGCCGGCGAAGAACAAACGCTGGTCGACCTGATCACCCACCGCGTGCCGGCCGGCGTCGACGAAGCCGCCCGCGTGAAGGCCGGCTTCCTCGCCGCCGTCGCCAAAGGCCAGACCCCGTGCGCGCTGATCTCGCGCGCTCGCGCGACCGAACTGCTCGGCACGATGCTCGGCGGCTACAACATCGCCCCGCTGATCGAACTGCTGGCCGACGCCGAAGTGGGCACCGTCGCCGCCGACGCGCTGAAGAAAACCCTGCTGATGTTCGACCAGTTCCACGACGTCAAGGAACTGGCCGACCGCGGCAACGCGAACGCGAAGGCCGTGCTGCAAAGCTGGGCCGACGCCGAATGGTTCACCAGCCGTCCGGAAGTGCCGCCAAGCCTGACCGTCACCGTCTTCAAGGTGACCGGCGAAACCAATACCGACGACCTGTCGCCGGCGCCGGACGCCACCACCCGCCCGGACATTCCGCTGCACGCGCTCGCGATGCTGAAGAACGCGCGGCCCGGCATCACGCCGGAAGAAGACGGCAAACGCGGCCCGGTCAGGTTCATCGAATCGCTGAAGGAAAAGGGCCACCTGGTCGCGTACGTGGGCGACGTGGTCGGCACCGGCTCGTCGCGCAAGTCGGCCACCAATTCGGTCCTGTGGTTCACCGGCGAGGACATTCCGTTCGTGCCGAACAAGCGCTTCGGCGGCGTGTGCCTCGGCGGCAAGATCGCGCCGATCTTCTACAACACGATGGAAGACGCCGGCGCGCTGCCGATCGAACTCGACGTGTCGAAGATGGAAATGGGCGACGTGGTCGAACTGCGCCCGTACGAAGGCCGTGCGCTGAAGAACGGCGAAGTGATCGCCGAATTCCAGGTGAAGTCCGACGTGCTGTTCGACGAAGTGCGCGCCGGCGGCCGCATTCCGCTGATCATCGGCCGCGGCCTGACCGCGCGGGCGCGCGAGGCGCTGGGTCTTGCGCCGTCGACCGTGTTCCGCCTGCCGCAGCCGCCGGCCAACAGCGGCAAGGGCTTTTCGCTCGCGCAGAAGATGGTCGGCCGCGCGTGCGGTCTGCCGGAAGGCCAGGGCGTCCGCCCGGGCACCTACTGCGAGCCGAAGATGACCTCGGTCGGCTCGCAGGACACCACCGGCCCGATGACCCGCGACGAACTGAAGGACCTCGCGTGCCTCGGCTTCTCGGCCGACCTCGTGATGCAGTCGTTCTGCCACACCGCCGCGTACCCAAAGCCGGTGGACGTGAAGACCCACCACACGCTGCCGAACTTCATCAGCACCCGCGGCGGCATCGCGCTGCGTCCCGGCGACGGCGTGATCCACTCGTGGCTGAACCGCATGCTGCTGCCCGACACGGTCGGCACCGGCGGCGACTCGCACACGCGCTTTCCGATCGGCATCAGCTTCCCGGCCGGTTCGGGCCTCGTCGCGTTCGCGGCCGCGACCGGCACGATGCCGCTCGACATGCCGGAATCGGTGCTGGTGCGCTTCAAGGGCAAGATGCAGCCGGGCGTGACGCTGCGCGACCTCGTCAACGCGATTCCGCTGTACGCGATCAAGCAAGGCACGCTGACCGTCGCGAAGCAGGGCAAGAGGAACATCTTCTCGGGCCGCATTCTCGAAATCGAGGGGCTGCCCGACCTGAAGGTCGAGCAGGCGTTCGAACTGTCGGATGCGTCCGCCGAGCGTTCGGCCGCCGGTTGCACCGTGCACCTGAACAAGGAACCGATCGTCGAATATCTGAACAGCAACGTCACGCTGCTGAAGTGGATGATCGCCGAGGGCTACCAGGACCCGCGCAGCCTGCAGCGCCGCATCAAGGCGATGGAGCAGTGGCTTGCCGACCCGCAACTGCTGTCGCCGGACGCCGATGCGGAGTACGCGGCCGTCATCGAGATCGACCTCGCCGACATCCACGAGCCGATCGTCGCGTGCCCGAACGACCCGGACGACGTGAAAACGCTGTCCGACGTGGCCGGCGCGACGATCGACGAAGTGTTCATCGGCTCGTGCATGACCAACATCGGCCACTTCCGCGCCGCGTCGAAGCTGCTGGAAGGCAAGCGCGACATTCCGGTCAAGCTGTGGGTCGCGCCGCCGACCCGCATGGACCAGAAGCAGTTGACCGCGGAAGGCCACTACGGCGTGTTCGGCACGGCCGGCGCGCGCACCGAAATGCCGGGCTGCTCGCTGTGCATGGGCAACCAGGCGCAGGTGCGCGAAGGCGCGACGGTGATGTCCACGTCGACGCGCAATTTCCCGAACCGTCTCGGCAAGAACACGAACGTGTACCTCGGCTCGGCGGAACTGGCGGCGATCTGCTCGCGGCTCGGCAAGATCCCGACGAAGGCCGAGTACATGGCCGACATCGGCGTGATCAACGCGAACGGCGACAAGATCTACCAGTACATGAACTTCGACCAGATCGAGGACTTCCGGGAAGTCGCCGACACCGTGCAGATGTAAGTAAGCGCGATGCCGGGCCGCGACGTGTCGTCTGCGTCGCGGCGCCGCCCGATGACGCCGCAGGCTCGACCGACGCCTGCGGCGTTTTTTTTTTGGCTTCCGGCCCGGCCGGGCGGACGACGCGCCCGTCGTGCCGCAATTTAAGGCGTTTTTAAGTCTCGCCCGACATATTGATAGGCGCCTTCGCGCGCGCCCGCGCGCAAGGCTTGATCAACGGAGGATGAGATGCGTTTTCGTACTGCTATTGCGGCGGCCGCGCTGGTGATTGCCCCGACCGTCGCGTTGGCGGCCCAGCCGCTTTTCGTCAACGTCAACGGTCACGTCGTGCCGGCCAGAAGCGAGACCCACGTGATTCGGACCGCGGCGGGACCGATGAAGGTCAGCACCTGGAGCTGGCATAGCCCGAACGGCGCCGGCAGCATCGTCGTGCAGTCGAGCAGCGGCGGGCCGCCGCCCGCGTGGGCGCTCGCGCAAATGCGCGCGATCAGCGCGCAGATGCAGGCGATGCAGGTCCAGATGCAGCAGCTTCAGCACGCGACCTTCGACGACGCGTTCACGCTGCCCGCGCCGATGCAGGTGCTGTTCGCCGTCCCTGCGTGGGCGGCGCCGGGACCGGTGATCGTCATGGATCCGGGCCGGGCGCCGGGAGTGCCGGCGGCACCGGTCGCGCCGGCGCGGGCGCCGGGAGTGCATATTTAGGCTCGGCGCTTGAGCCTGAATGGGGTAACGAGGTCGCCGGTCGGGTGGTGAATCGGCGGCCTCGTTGCTTTCATCGGGGGTTGTACTGGTCGCGCTCGCGCGGCTCGCTCGCCATCATCAGCTTATGGTTCGGCGTCTGGTACAGCCCGAAGCCTATGCCGCAAAGGACGAGCCGCCAGGCAATCAACAGGCTCCCCGCATCTGCGCAAAGCGCGGCGGTCGCCCACAATCCGCCGGCGAGCAATGCGAGACCCATGGCACACCGGACGCTCGCGCGATAACGTTCAGCCAGTCGCCATTGGATCGAAGGGGCGCAATACCAGTCATTCACGCAGTTCGCACCCGAACCGTGGCCGAGGGCCGGCCTCCGGCGACCGGCATCGCGTGGGGTTCACGATCACCCTAAGCACCTTGCTCATTCTGTCGACCGCTGATTCGTTGAATCGCTGGAACTGGCTGGCACGCACAATTGGAGCGCTGCGTTACGTCTGCCGCAGTTAATCTGACACGTCGTCCCGCCAACCCTGAATGCGGCTGGCTTTTATGCCACTACCGTTCATAGCGTCGTAAAGCGTGCTTTCCGGTGACCAGGCGTGGACGGGCCGGGCGGCATGCCGCGCTCCCGGCCGCGGCCCGAAGCGACGCACCTCCGCCGAAGGCGCAACACCCAAACGGGCCCGGGGCTCTTCAAGGCGCAGACTGCGACACGTCAGGTGAAATGACGACGACCGGTACTACTCGAATGCGCCAGCGGCGCCGCAGCACCTTCGATCACCGATTCGACCGAAAGCGCCACCAGCCTCACCGTCACACTCTGCCTCCAGACGCATTCCGGGTCCCCGCAACCACGGTCCCATTCAACGCAAAATCGAAAATCCGCCAGCTGTCGACAGGCATGCAGGCCACCTTCTGCCGATACGCGTCGTTGAGCGGCCGGTTCAGGATGAACGGCACCTTCGCCTCGGCCAACGCGCCGTGGGTGCGCAGGCGATGGCCCGTCAGACCGGACAGATCGTGCAGCCTCACGGAACTGCCGATGCAGACGTCCCTTCGTCCGACTACCACGACGTCGGCTTCGCGGTCGGCCGGCAGGTCGAACAAGCGGCAGGCCGTCTCCCGGTCCAGCGCGAGATCCACGCCGTCGAGCGCGGACACCGCGTCGACGATCGCCTGCGCCGGCACGCTGCCCCTGCTCCATACGCGAACGAAGCCGCCGAGCGCGCCGTGGTGAGCCACGAACGCGTCGGTGATCGGGCAGATCACGGTGGTTTCACCAGCGCCGAAGCGGGCGTCGAGCAGATCTTGCAGCCAGATCACGTTCGGCTCGCCCGCCGCATCGCTCTTGTCGCTCATGCCGTGGTCCGCGGTCAGGCCGAGCACGATGTCTTCGTCGGCGAGACGGCCGAATGCGTCGTCGAGCCGGCGGTAGAACGCGCGCGCCTCGGGCTCGCCGGGCGCGTACCTGTGCTGCACATAATCCGTCAGCGACAGATACATCAGGTGCGGCCGGCGCTCCCTCAGCAGCTTGACGCCGGCCTCCAGCACGAACTGCGACAGATCCATCGAGTACATATCCGGCTTCGGCATGCCCACGTAGTCGAGAACGTTCTCGATGCCGTTTTCGGCCATCGTGCATCGGTCCGCGTATTCGGACGAGAACGATACGTGGCCCTGCGATACGTCGAGCCCCTTGCCCAGCTGGCGCCGCAGCTTGTCCTTCGCCGTGATCGACACGACGCTCGCGCCCGCGTTCGCGAACGCGGCCAGGATCGGCGTGCTGCGCAACAATTCGGGCCCCGTCATCGCGACGGGTTCCCACGTCGCGGTGTCGAGATAGAAGTTGCCTGAAATGCCGTGCACGGAAGGTGGTACGCCGCAGATGATGGACATGTTGTTCGTGCAGGTGACCGACGGCATCGAGCCGTCGGCGACGGTGGCGAACCCGTCGCGCACGAAGCGGGCGATGTTCGGCACGTCGCCGTCCGCGAGGAATCGGTGCAGGTATGCCGGGTCGCCTCCGTCGATGCAGACGACGACGACCGGCCGCGCGGGCCACAGATAGGTATTGCCATTCGCTTCGATCAGAGAATTCATGCTTGTTCCTGCAGACAAGTTCAAAACAGAAAATCCGCCCACGCTGTGGCGGGCCGTGCGCGTGCCGCAGCGGCTACGGCGCGTCATCCCACAGCGGAGTTCCGTCCATGTCGCCGGCGGGCAGGCCGACGAAGTCCAGCATCGTCGGCGCGATGTCCACGAGGCTCGTCGCACGACCGACCACGCCCGCACGCAGCCGGTCGTGCTCGACCAGCAGGAACGGCCGCGTCTCGTCGCAGCCCCAGCCGCCGTGTTCGCCGTGGCCGGGCACCTTGACCTTCCCGGGCTCGGCCACGGTCCAGCGCATGCCGCGCACGCCGTATGGATTCATGCGGTCGTCGCGCGCCATGTTGACCGCAGCGACGATGCCGTCTTCGGCGGGCAGCCCCCGCGCGCGCAGCGCCTGCGCCGTTTCGACCGCATCCACCCACGCCTCGTCGCGCAGCCGCGCCAGCACGCGTTCGAGCGCCGGCCGCCCGCGCGGCGTCGCATAGAGCAACGCCGCGGTGCCCTGGCCGGCCACTGCGACGTCGCCGCTCTCGACCAGCTCCGCCAGCCCCTGTTCGCCGAGCCACGCGTCGAGATCGATGCAGCCGGCGATCGTCTCCTGACCGTGATCCGAGCCGACGACCAGCAGAATGTCCTCGCCGGCCGCCCGCAGCGCGCGCACCGTGCACAGCACTTCGGCGACGCAGCGGTCCGCGTGGCGCAGCGCGTCGACGTGCGCGGGCGAGCCGAGCGGCGCGCGGTGCAGCGTCGCGTCCGGATGCGCGAGCCACAGCACCGCGACGGTCGGCTTGCCGTCCGTCAGCGCGTCGGCGATGAAACGCTGCGTCATCGTCCAGTCGCCGGCGAAGTCCTGCGCAACGTCCAGCGCGCCGATCCCGACGCCACCCGGGCCGTACGAACCGGCGCGATGATGGACCTGCCCGAAGCATGCCGGATCGAGGAAATACGCGGCGCCCGGCGACACGTTCGAGAACGCGACGAAGCCATTCAGCGCGGCGACGCGCTCGGCCACCGTCGGCACCCGCAGTGTGCCGCCGGTCGCGCGCCGCATCTGCTCGCGAAAATCCGGATGGCCGACGTCGCGCACGCGGATGCGTCCGTCTTCCCGCAGTCCCATCCGGTTGCCGTGCAGCCCGTGCCGCCCCGGATGGCAGCCGGTCGCGATCGACGCCGCCGATACGCGCGTCACCGAAGGAAACACGCCGCGATGCGCGTCGCACCATAGCGCCGACTGCGCAAGCGCATGCAGCGTCGGGGTCAGCGCCGGCGCGACCCAGTCGCGACCCAGCGCATCGCAGCAGACCATCACCACGCGCCGCTCGTGCCGGCCGGCCGGCCTGTTCGTGCCGCCCGTCATTGCGGCAGCAGCCGTTGCACCTGCGCGGCCATCGAGGCCAGCACCTGGCCGGGGTCGCCAGCACGCCGGCCGCTTACCACCGATTCCAGCTGATCCTTGATCACGTCGATAATCTTGAGTCCGTTCGGACCCGGGAACGCGTACCACGCGGACGCGAACGACTGTTCCCGCACTGCCACGGCGAAATTCGGATTGGCCCGGTAGAAATCGGCCAGCAGCGCGCCGGCCTTCTCGTCCGGGGGAAAATAGCCGGTCAGCCGCGCAACCTCCGCGGCCTGCTCGGGCCGCGTCGCGAATTCGACGAAGCGCCACGCCGCCCGCTGCCTGGCCGGATCCTTCGCGGTCACCATCAGGCCGTTACCGCCCGACGGCAGGCGCGACACGCCCGGCTTCAGGTCCGGATACACGCCGACCGAAAGCGCAAAGCGGCCGGCGACGATCTTCTGGATAGCCCCGAGTTGCGCGCTGGAAGTCGCGAAGATGCCGATGGTGCCGGCCGCGAACTGCTCGCGCGCCGCCAGGTGCGTCAGATACGGCATGCGGGCTTCCCGCACGAACCGCGCAAGCTGCGCGATCGCCCATTGCCCGGCCGCGCCGTCGAACGCGACCTTGCGTTCGGCCGCGTCCAGCATCGTGCCGCCGCGGCTGAACACGAGGGCCTGCCACATCCAGTTGCCGGTCTCGTCCCACGCATAGAACAGCCCGTTCGTGCCGCCGCCGAGCGCGTTGATCCGCTTCGCGAGGTCGATGACGCCGTCCCAGGTCGTCGGCAGATGCGCCGGGTCGCCGCCCGCGCGCTTCACCAGTTCGGCGTTGTAGTACAGCACCGGCAGCGAAATCGCGAACGGCAGCGCATAAGTGCGCCCCTTCACCTGGCCGGCGGCCAGCATTTCAGGGTTGAGCCCGCGCGACGCAAAGTCTTTCTGCGCCGCGATGAACGGGTCGAGCGCGACCGCCACGCCCTGATCGGACACCGCGCGAATCCCGTTCAGCCCCTGCTCGACGATGTCCGGCTGCGTGCCCGCCACCGCATCGCGCAGCACCGTCTGCAACACCTGCTCGTATTGCGGCGCGGGCGCGCGAAACACGATCCGGACGTCCGGGTTGGCCGCCATGAAGCGCTTCGCGACGCTTTGCATCGCGGCGCGAAACAGGTCGGGAAACGCGTACAGCATCTCCAGTTCGGTCTGCGCGGCAAGCGCCGGCGTCGCGCCCGCGCCGACCAGCGTCGCGGCGCCGTAGCCGGCCAGCGCGGCCATCTGCTTGATGCGGGTTCTGCGTGCGTTCACATCCACTTCGCTGCTCCTGTGAGCGGCCGCGCCCGATGCGCGGGCCGATGGTGAATTCAGCTCTTGAGTCCCGTCAGCGCAATGCCTTCGATGAAGCGTCGCTGCGCGAGCAGGAACGCCAGCACGAGCGGCGCGATGACGATCGCCGCGGCGGCCATCAACGCGCCATAGTCGGTGCCCGCTTCCTCATTGCGGAAGAACGCGATGCCGAGCGGCGGCGTGAGCTTGTCCGGCGACGACAGCACGATCTGCGGCCAGAAGAACTCGTTCCAGTGAGTCGTGACCGAGAAAATGCCGAATGCAGTCACCGCAGGCAGCGACACCGGCAGCATCAGCCGGAACACGATCGCGAATTCGCCGAAGCCGTCGAGCCGCGCGGCGTCGAGCAGTTCGTCGGGGATCGTCCGGAAGTACTGACGCAACAGGTAGATGCCGAACGCGGAAACCAGATACGGCAGCGCCATCGCCCACCAGGTGTCGATCAGGCCGAGCCGCTGCGCGAGCAGGAACTGCGGAATCGCGACGGCCTGCGGCGGCAGCATCAGGCAGAACAGTACCGCGCCGAACAGCAGCCGGCGGCCGCGGAATGGCACCTTCGCGAGCACATACGCGCACGGCAGCGCGATCGCGAGTTGCAGCGCGAAGATCAGCGCGACGACCACGACACCGTTCGCGAGATAGCGCAGCATCGGCACGCTCGCGAATACCGTCGCGACGTTCCGCCAGCCGGCGAAGTGCTGCGGCAGGAAATGCAGATGACGGCTGAAAATCTCGTTCGCGGGCTTCGATGCGGTCGACAGCATCCACACGAACGGCAACAGGCACAGCAGCCCGCTCGTACACAGCAGCAGGTGACGCGCGATCGAGCCGGCCAGCCGGCGCGGCGCCCGGATCTTCATGACGGACTCCTGTCGGCGAACAGCCAGAACCGCACGAGCGTGAGCGTGCCGACGAGCGCCAGGAACACGACCGCGATCGCCGCGCCGCGCCCGGTCCGGAAAAATTCGAATGCTTCGCTGAACATCGTGTACAGCAGCACTTCGGTCGATTTCTGCGGTCCGCCGCCGGTAATCACGTAGACGGTCTCGAACAGCTGGAACGAACGGATCACCGAGATCACCACGACGAAAGCCGTGATCGGGCGCAGCAGCGGCCACGTGACGAGCCAGAAGCGGTCCCACGCGTGCGCCGCGCCGTCGACGGCCGCGGCCTCGCGGTATTGCGGCGCAATGCTGGTGAGTCCGGTCAGGAACAGCACCATGTTGAAGCCGCAAGACTGCCAGACGCCGATCAGCGCGAGCGACAGCAGCGCCGTCTTGGGGTCTTCGAGCCAGCGCGGCCCGGCTATGCCGACCTGCGCGAGCAGCAGGTTCACGAGGCCGAGGCTCGGGTTCAGCATGAATTCCCAGACCACGGCGGCGGCGATGGTCGCGGCCATCACCGGCAGGAAATGGACGGTCCGGTAGAACGCGCGCATCGCGGGGCGCGCATCGATCAACAGCGCGAGGCCGAGCCCGGCCAGCGTCGACGCGGGCACCACCAGCGCCGAATAGAGCAGCGTGTTCGCGAACGAATGGCGGAACACGGGATCATGTGCGAGCGCAACGAAATTGCGCGTGCCGATGAACGAGAAGTGCGCGGCGCCGAGCCGGTAATCCGTCAGCGAGAGCACGACGACGGCGACGAGCGGGCCGATCAACGTGACGAGGCCGAACAGCACGGCCGGCCCCGCGCACAGCGCGACGAGCCGCGCGCGCGAGCGCGATGTGGCGGCGGGAAGCAGGCGCTCAGCCATGAGCGACCCGCGTCGTCGCAACCGGCGCATGATCGACGCGCCGGCCGTGCTCGTCGAACGCGAGCACCCGCGCGGGGTCCGCCAGGACGCCGACGGCGTCGCCGTGCCGCCAGCCGGCGCCATGCGCGTGCGGGTGTCCAATCCGGACGACCAGCCGCGCCGGTGGCGCGCCGGCCGCTGCGTCGACGACCACGTGCACGAACGTTTCGGCGCCGAGGTACTCGACGTTCGCAACGCGCGCGGACAGCGCGCCGGGACTACCGGCATCGGCGATGCGCAGATGCTCGGCGCGCAACCCGAGCGTCAGCGGCGCACCGTCGGGCAGCGCGGGGACGAGCGGCCAGAGCGGTCCCGCGGCGACGCGCACGCCCGCCGCGCCGGTCTGCACGCCGGTCTGCACGCGCGCCGGCACGAGGCCGATGCCCGGCGTGCCGATCGCCCGCGCGACGTCGACGCTCGCCGGCGCCGCATACAGTCCGGCCGGCGTGCCCACTTGCAGGATGCGGCCCGCGCGCATCACCGCGATGCGGTCGGCCATCGTCATCGCCTCGACCTGATCGTGCGTGACGTACAGCGTCGCGACGCCGAGCCGCCGGTGCAGGTCTACGATTTCGCCGCGCATGCTCGCGCGCAGTTCGGCGTCGAGGTTCGACAGCGGTTCGTCATACAGGAAGACCGCCGGCTGACGTACGATCGCCCGGCCCAGCGCGACGCGCTGGCGCTGGCCGCCGGACAGCGCGCCGGGCTTGCGTTCGAGCAGCGCGCCGATGCCGAGCAGCGCGGCGGTATCGCGTACGCGCGCGTCGATGCGCGTGCGCCGCGCGCGGGCCGCCGCCGACGCGCGCCACAGCAACGGCAGACGCTCCCACGCACGCAGGTCGCGCAGCGCGAGCGGCGTGCCGATGTTCTCGCCGACCGTCAGATGCGGATACAGCGCGTAGTTCTGGAACACCATCGCGACGTCGCGATCCGCCGGCCCACGCTTGCCGACGTCGCGGCCGCCGATGCGGATCGCACCGGCATCCGGCCAGTCGAGCCCGGCAACGAGTCGCAGCAGCGTGGACTTGCCGCAGCCGCTCGGTCCGACGAGCGCGACGAATTCGCCCTCGTCGACCGTCAGATCGAGATGGTCCGCCGCCACGTGCGTGCCATAGCGCCGGCATACGCCGTCAAGCTGGATGCCCGCCACACTCACACTCCCGCGCGGGCCGCAGGCCCTGTCGTTCTGTCCATCACCGCTCCCGGCTCATTTGAGTCACTTACGGTACAGATGTGAAACTACACTTTTGTGACACGAACAGCCCAATTGTGCCGAATGTGGCGCGATGGTAAGTTCCGGGCTGTCGGATGACCGAACGGGTCTTGTCCGGACCCATGGAGAAAAACAGATGAAACGTCGTAACGACGATGCGCCGGCAGACGAGCCGCAGTCGGCCGACGCGCAGGTGATGGCGCGCGTGTGCTGGGCCTATTTCAGGGAGGGGCAGACCCAGGAGGCCATCGCCCTGCGCATGGGGTGGACGCGCAAGCGCGTGAACCGCCTGCTGAACGACGCGCGCACGAGCGGCTTCGTGCAGGTGACGATCAACAGCCCGGCGGGCGCCTGCGTAGAGCTGGAGAACCGGCTCGTGGCCGCGCACGGGCTTCGCCGCGCGATCGTCGTGCCGACGCCGGACGATGACCGCGACATCCGGCCGGTAATCGGCGCGGCCGCGGGGCAATATATATCGGCGCAGCTAAAGGAAGGCGCTTCGCTCGGCATCACGTGGGGCGGCACGATCAACGCGGCCGCGCAGAACGTGCTGCGCCGCCAGGGCATGCGTAATACCGTCGTGCTGATGTGCGGCGGGCTCGCGAAGAGCACGCGCATCAATCCGTACGACAACGCGGCGATCTTCGCGCGGATGCTCGACGCGACCTGCTACTACCTGACCGCGCCGATGCACGCGGAAACGGCGGAACTGCGCGATGCGTTCGTCAACTGCGAGCCGGTGCGCAGCGTACTGGACATGGCACGGCGCGTGGACATGGCGCTGCTGAGCGCGACCGATCTGTCCGAACAGTCGAAGATGCTCGAATACGGCGTGATCTCGCGACAGACGTGGCAGTCGCTGCGCGACGCGGGTGCGACCGGCGACGTCTGCGGACACTACCTCGGCATCGACGGCGACTTGATCGACCATCCGATCGCACGCCGCACGATCAATCCGACGCTCGACGACCTGAAGGCGATTCCGGAGCGCATTCTGGCGGCGGGTGGACTGCAGAAGGTGAGTATCATTCGCAGTGCGATTCGGGCCGGGTTGGCCCATGTGTTGATTACTGACGAGGTTACGGGCGGGGCGTTGGCTTGATGGGAAGTGGGACGGATCGGTGGTGGTGCGTTTCATGCGCCATGCGGCCTGTTGCAGTCAGTGCAAGCGCTGCAACGGCAGACCGACACGGCTACGAGTCAAAGGCCGATCATCCGGCCAGCCGGGAAACACCGGCAGCAGCCGACCCCGACAGCCCGCCCGCCCCCGCGTCCGCCGTTACCCCGCGCTACGCCCCGCCACCGCCGGCCGTCCCCAGTCCGACCACAGCTTCGCGATCGCCGCGTAGTCGTCGCGGCCATAGCCGGCTGCCGCGGCCATCTCGTACACGCTGTGCGACGCCTGAATCGCGAACAGCGGCACGCCGGCCGTCTGCGCGAGCGCGAGCGCCAGCACCGAGTCCTTTCTGGCCGCGTCCAGCGGCATCCCGCCGGCGTAATTGGCTTCGACGATACGCTCTGCATAACGATGCGTGAGCGGACGATGCAGGCCCATCTGCGGATCGGCCAGCAGTGCGATCCGCTTGTCGTGGCTCACGCCGGTTGCGGTCGCCATCGAGCCCGCCTCCGCGACGACCACCATCACCGCATGCGCGACCGCGTTGTTGATCACCTTCGCCGCCGCGCCCGCGCCGAGCGCGCCGAAATACACCTGCCTGTTCGCAATCGCATCAAGCACCGGTTTTCACGCGGCGACATGCGCGTCGTCGCCACCGATCAGCAGCGACGCATTGCCGGCCTCCATCTGGCTCACGCCCACCATCACCGACGCATCGATCAAACCGATGCCGTACGGCGCGAGCAGCTTTTCGCCTGCATGCATGTCCGCGGAATTGACCGTGCTCGTCTCGACGACGACGCTGCCCTCGCCGAACCGTCGACGGCCGGATAGCGCCGGCGCACTTCCGGGTCATTGGCCCGGCACGACGCGACTGTCGTCGTCGCCGGCGAGGCGCGCCGCGGCCTGCCAGCCCGCAGTCATATCGCCGAGGTCGAAGCAGATTTACGTGCGAAAGTTTCCGGTTCGGTAAACGGGCGCGGTGGCCGGAGTGACGGCACACCGGTGCAAGCGACCGGCGCGGTGGCGAGCCGACTTCGGCATGCCGGGAACGCACACGGACCCCGCCGTTCAGCCGGCGCCGGCCGTCCGTCAATACCCGCCGCGCGACGGCTCCCGCGCATCCGCCGACGGCGAACGACAGGACGCGATCAACGCGTTAGCCGCCGTGTTCAGCAGACTGACATCCGTCCCGACCGCCACGAACGTTGCGCCGGCTTCCAGATATTCCCGCGCATGGGTCCGGTCCGGCGCGAGCACACCGGCGGCCTTGCCGGCATTGCAAACAGCGGCGATGCCGTCCCGGATCACGCGACGCACATCGTCATGACCCGCCTGCCCGAGCCGCCCCATCGACGCGCTCAAATCCGACGGGCCGAAGAACACCCCGTCGACACCGGGGACCGCCGCGATCCCGACCAGATTCCGCATGCCCAGCACCGTTTCCACCTGCACGAGTACGCACAGTTCGTCGGCCGCCCGGTCCAGATAGCCGGAAACGCGATTCCAGCGCGACGCGCGCGCCAGCGCACTGCCCACGCCACGTACGCCGTGCGGCGGGTAGCGCGTCGCCGCGACCGCTTCGTGCGCCTGGGCGGCGGTGTCGATCATCGGCAGCAGCAGCGTCTGCGCGCCAATATCGAGCATCTGCTTGATCACCGCCGTATCGCTGCGTACAGGACGCACCACCGGATGGCAGTCATACGGCGCGATCGCCTGCAGTTGCGCCAGTGTGCTGCGTACGTCGTTCGGTGCGTGCTCGTTATCGATCAACAGCCAATCGAATCCGGCGCCGGCGATCGATTCGGTGACGTACGGATCGGCGAAGGCGGCCCACAGTCCGAATTGACGCTGACGACGGGCGAGCGCCCGCTTGAACGGGTTGACCGGAAGTTCCATGGAAGACCTTTAAAGAAGAATCGCGTCCGCTACGGCGCGCGGCGACACCTGTCGGGGGCGCCGGGCAGGCTCGCGAGCGCAAGTACAGCACATCGCATCGCGGCAACGGCGATGCCGCAGCGCCATTTCATGGTAAAAGTCCGTCTACCGGAATTTCTCGCACGAACGGCGCGCCACGCGCGACGCCCGACCGGAAGGAGACCTGCTTGAAACAGTCCAGGCACCTGAAGCACCCGCTTGCGCAATCCGCCGCTGCCGACCGGAACCGAAGCGGCGGCACAGCGCACGAAGAAGAAACCGGCAACGTGCGGGTCATTTCGCGCGCATTCGACGTGCTGCGCATTCTCGCGCTCGGCGGCGAACAGGGCATGCGGCTCACCGATGTCGTCGCGCATTCGGGGCTGTCGCGCCCCACCGTGCACCGCATCCTGCAAACCTTGATCGCGGAAGGCGTCGGCGAGCAGGACGCCGGCACACGGCGCTACCGCGTCGGCCCGGAAATCGGCCTGCTCGGCCTGAGCCGGCCTGCGCAGTTTCCGGTGCGCGCGGCCGCCGAGCCACACCTGACCGCCCTTGCCAACGAACTGGGCGACACCGCCTTCCTGACGATCCGCGCGGGCTGGGACTCCGTCGCGATCGAACGCAAGACCGGCTCGTACCCGATCAAGGTGCTCGCCATCGACGTGGGCGTGCGGCGCCCGCTCGGCGTCGGTATCGCGGGTGTGATGCTGCTCGCGTCGCTGCCGCATGCCGAGGCCGACTACATCTGCACGATGAACGCGACGCGCCTGCCCGCCGACGGTCCGTCGATGGATACGATCGTCGCGCGGGTCGCGACGGCGCGCCGCAACGGTTACGCGTATGCGGAAATCGGCGTGATGCAGGGCACGCGCGCCCTTTCCGTGCCGGTGTTCGATGGCGACGGAACCGCGGTCGCCGCGATGACGGTGGCCGCGCTGGCCGACCGGCTCGCCGAAGCCGAACTGCCACGCTTCGTCGACGCGATGCGCGGCAAGGCGGCACTGGTGACCCAGCGGTTGACCGAAGTGCAACGCGCGAAGCGCGCCCGCACCCGCTGACCCGTCGGCGAAAAAGTCCACGCTGCGGAATTTCATGCGGTTTCCTGCTTGGCGGCGCGGTCCGCCGAATGAAATGATGAAGCCATACCGACACGTTGGATGCGGCCGGCGAAGCCGCGCGATGCGTCGTCAGACTGGCTGATCGACGCGCACGAAAGCGCGCCGTATCCGGAGGAGACCTGAATGAACGACGCTTCCACGGCGGCGTATCGCCCTGCACAGCGCATCGGCATCATCGTGTCGTGCATGCTGGGCTTCGCCCTCGATCTCTACGACGTGCTGATCATGCCGTACCTGATGCCGTCGATCCAGAAATCGATGCACATCACGCTCGGCGAAGTCGCGAGCATCACGACCGTCACACTGATCGGATCGGTCGCTGGCGGCGGCGTGTTCGGCTGGCTCGGCGATCGCATTGGCCGCAAATCTGCGCTGCAATGGACGCTCGTGGTGTTCGCGCTGGCGTCGGTCGGCTCCGCATGCGCCTGGAATTTCACGTCGCTCGTCGTCCTGCGGTTCGCGGTCGGCATCGGGCTCGGCGGCGAATGGGGCGCCGGCATGGTGCTCTTCAACGAAACATGGAATCCGCAGCGGCGCGGCCTCGGCACCGCGCTGATCCAGGGCTCGGCGACCGTCGCGGCCGCGTGCGCGTCGGTGATCGGATTGTGGGCCGTGAATACGTTCGGCGTCGACTGGTGCTGGCGAGTCGGTCTGCTGACCGGCGGCGCGCCGGTGATCCTCGCAGTCTTCATCCGCTTCTGGATGCCCGAATCGCAGGCGTGGCAGCAATACGACCGCACGCGCCGGGCCGGCCTTGCGAGTGCGCGCGTCAGCACGTTTGCCGGCATGTTCAGCGGACGTCTGCGCTTCATTTCGATCGCGGCGGCGCTGTGGCTCACCGCGTACATGTTCTGCTACTACGCGGTGGTGGTGTTCGTGCCGAGCCTGATGCTCAAGGTTCTCGATACGCCGCCCGACGTCGTGCGCACCGCGACGGTGTGGGCCGCGTTCGCCGGCGGCATCAGCTACGTCGTCATGGGCTGGCTCAACGACCGCATGGGCCGCCGCTTCGGCGCGGTGGTGCCGGGCGTGTGCTGGCTGATCGCGCTCGGCATTCTGCTCGTCGCACCAAATGCGCGCTATGCCGGATCGTATCTGTCGTGGCCGATCTTCTGGCTGCCGATCGTCTTCTCGATGGGCAGCAGCGCGCTCGGCGTGGTGGGCGCCTGGCTCTCCGAACTGTATCCGATCGAAGTGCGGGCAACCGCCGTGTCCACCATCTACATGTTCGGCCGGGCGGCGGGCAGCCTTGCACCGATTCTCGTGCCGGTCGCCGCGACGACGTGGGGCAACAGCCTGCCGCGCGGCATGCTGATCGCGCTGCCCGCCGCCGCGATCTTCTTCGCCGTGTCGTTCGTGCTGCCGGAGACGCGCCGGCGTCGCCTGACGGCGCACGCCGATGCATCCGCCTGCCGCGGACGCGCACCGACCGGCGACGACCCGCTTTTGCAGAACGGTCACCGCCACTGATCGTGGGCCGACTGCTCCACCGCCGTTCATCGAGTCCTCCATCATGAAACTGCTTCGCTTCACCTCGCACGACGGCCGCGCCGCGCCGCAAACCGGCGTGCTGCTCGACGACGGCATCGCCATCATGCATGACGTTCCGACGCTCGATGCGCTGCTCGCATCGCCCGACGCCGTCGCCGCCGCCCATCGCGCCATCGACGCTGCGGGCGCCGCACGCGTTTCGCGCGACGACGTGCAACTGCTCACGCCGCTCACCGCACCGGAAAAGATCTGGTGCATCGGCGTGAATTACAAGGACCGCAACGAGGAATACCGCGACGACTCCGGGCTGCCGCGCTATCCGAGCCTGTTCGTGCGCAACGTACGCTCGTTCGTCGGCCACGGCGCCGCGCTGATGCGCCCGCGCGTGTCGGAACAACTCGACTACGAAGGCGAACTCGTGCTCGTCATCGGCAAGGCCGGCCGGCATATTCCGCGCGAACACGCGTTCGCGCATATCGCCGGCATGACGCTCGCCAACGAAGGCACCGTGCGCGACTGGCTGCGGCATGGCAAATTCAATGTCACGCAGGGCAAGAATTTCGACGCGTCGGGCAGCCTCGGCCCGTGGATCGTCACCGCCGACGAATGCGATCCGCGCGCCGATCACACGATCTGCACGCGCGTGAACGGCGAGCTTCGTCAGCACGACAGCACCGCCCGCATGATGTTTCCGTTCGATGCGCTCATCGCCTATCTGAGCACGTTCGCGACGCTTCAGCCGGGCGATCTGATCCTGACCGGCACGCCGACCGGCGCGGGCGTGCGGCTCGACCCGCCGCGCTGGCTCAAGCCCGGCGACGTGGTCGAGATCGAATCGCCGCGCATCGGCCAGCTCTCCAACCCCGTTACCGACGAGGTCTGATCGCCATGCTCTCGCCCGACACCACACGCCGCCTCGCGCAATCGCTCGACGACGCGCAACGGCGCCGCGAGCCGGTGGGCATTTTCTCCGTCGCCCACCCGGACATTACGATCGAAGACGCGTATGCGATCCAGCGCGAATGGATGCGCATCAAACGCGACAACGGCCGCACGGTGGTCGGCCACAAGATCGGACTGACGTCGAAAGCGATGCAGGACGCGGTCGGGATCGACGAACCGGATTACGGGGTGCTGCTCGACGACATGATCGAGCACGACGGCGCGTCGATCGACACGGCGCGCTTTCGCCAACCGCGGCTCGAAGTCGAACTGGCCTTCGTGCTTGACAAGCCGCTCGCGGGCCCCGGCTGCACGCTGTTCGACGTGCTCGACGCGACCCGCTACGTCGTGCCCGCGCTCGAAATTCTGGATGCACGCATGCATCGCACCGATCCCGCGACGCAAGTGGGTCGCAAGGTAATGGACACGATTTCCGACAATGCCGCCAACGCTGCGCTGGTGCTCGGCGCGCGGCCTTTGCGCGTGCACGACTTCGATCTGCGCTGGATCGCTGCACTGCTCTACTGCAACGGCAGGATCAGCGAAACCGGCGTGGCCGCGGGCGTACTCGGTCATCCGGCGCTCGGCGTCGCATGGCTCGCGAACCGGCTCGGACGTTACGGCGAGAGCCTGGCCGCGGGCGAGATCGTGCTGGCCGGCTCGTTCACACGGCCCATCGAGATCGCGGCGGGCGACGTGATCCATGCGGATTACGGCCCGTGCGGCCCGATTTCGTGCCGTTTCATCTGAATTCCCGCAGACCGAGGTCATTCCATGCCGCGTCGCAAGAGCATCTACATTCCCGGTTTCAAGCACAAGAATCCGATTCCGAACGCGTGCGTGATCGACGGGCTGCTGATGTCCGGGATCATCCTCGGCGTCGATCCGCAAACAGGCGAGTTGCCGGCGACGATCGAAGCGCAGTGCGCGAACATGTTCGGCCATGTGCGCGCGATCATCGAGGCGGCGGGCGGCACGCCGGCCGACATCGTCAAGATGACCGTATGGCTGCGCGATCATTCGCAGCGCCAGCCCGTGAACGACGAATGGATCAGGCTGTTCCCCGATCACGACGACCGTCCCGCCCGTCACGCGATGCCGCTGGTCTCCGAAGGGCCGTCACTCGTCCAGTGCGACGTGACCGCCGTGCTCCCGCGCTAGCGCGCTTCCCCTCTTTCAGGACTTCCGCCATGCCCGACTATTTCCCGTTCGATCCCGAGCCGCGCACGCCGTCGAAGCCGCCGCCGCCGCTCGCATGCGACAGCCAGTTCCACGTATTCGGTCCGCGCGAACGCTATCCGGTGCTCGACGGCGCCGCGTACGAGATGCCGGACGCCACCATCGAACGCGCGCTGCGGCTGCATTCGATCCTCGGCTTCACGCGCGGCGTAATGGTGCAGGCCACCACCTACGGAGCGGACCATCAGGTCGTACTCGACGGACTGGCCGCGGCGGGACCGAACTATCGCGGTTGCGCGAACGCGATCGTGCTGAAGGAGCGCGACGACGCGTACATCGCAAAGCTGCACGACGCAGGCGTGCGCGGCGCGCGCTTTTCGCGCGCGGGCCTCGGCCCGTCGCTCGATGCCGACGACGTACAGCGGGCGCTCGCCCGCGTCAGGGAACTCGGCTGGTACGTGAAGGTGCAGCCGGAGCCGGCCGGCGTGCTGAAGACGATTGCACCATTCCGCCATCTCGACGTGCCGGTGGTCGTCGATCACATGGGGCGCCCGGACCCGACCGCCGGCGACGCCGATCCGTCGCTGCAATGCGTGCTCGACATGCTGTCCGAAGGCAATACGTGGGTGATGCTGTCGCTCGGAGAAAAGACGTCGAAGGCGGGACGCCCGTGGAACGACGTGGTAAGCGTCGCGCAGCGGCTGATCGCAGCGGCGCCGGACCGCTGCATCTGGGGCAGCGACTGGCCGCACCCGGTGTCGAAGCAGCCGCCGCCGAACGATGCGGATCTGCTCGAACTGCTGTATCGCTATGCGCCGGACGACGCCACGCTGCGCAAGATACTGGTCGACAATCCGGCGCGATTGTTCGGGTTTTGAACGGAACTCCGCTTTGCGGGACGCGTCCGCTGCGAAAAAGCCGGTTTCGAGCGCATGATCCGACGCGTGGATCGGCGTCGGCGCCGATCTGCGCAGCACGGCCGGCGCGGCGCGCGCATCGCGCGCCAACGCCATCGCCTGTCACACGCCCGCGGTCGCCGCGCACCCGCGGCGACCAACCGGGCCGTCCGTTCGTCTAGCTCGCCATCACCGTCACCGACTTCGCCACCAGGTACGGCTCCAGCGCCTCCGGTCCGCCCTCCGAACCGTAGCCCGAATCCTTCACGCCGCCGAACGGCATTTCCGGCCACGGCGTAGCCGGCTGGTTTACCCACAGCATGCCGACTTCGAGCGACTGCGTGAGCAGATGCACGTTCCTGAACGAGCGCGTGAACGCGTAGCCCGCGAGTCCGTACGGCAACCGGTTCGCTTCGGCGATCGCGTCTTCGAGCCGGTCGAAGCCGCGTATCGCCGCCACCGGACCGAACGGCTCGTTGTTGAACACGTCCGCTTCGAGCGGCACGTCGGTCAGCACCGTGGGCGCGAAGAAGTTGCCCGCCGCGCCGATACGCTCGCCGCCCGTCGCCACCGTCGCGCCCGACTTGCGCGCGTTCTCGATCACGTTCGTCATCGCAGCGATGCGGCGCGCGTTCGCGAGCGGCCCGAGCGTCGTGCCGTCCGCGAGTCCGTCGCCGACCTTCAGCCCTTCCGCATGCGCGACCAGCGCCTTCGCGAACGCGTCGCGCACGCTGTTGTGCACGAGAAAGCGCGTCGGCGAAATGCAGACCTGCCCCGCGTTGCGGAACTTCGCGCCGCCCGACGCCTTCACCGCCAGTTCGACGTCCGCATCCTCCGCGACGATCACCGGCGCGTGGCCGCCCAGTTCCATCGTCGCGCGCTTCATGTGCCGGCCCGCGAGCGCGGCCAGTTCCTTGCCGACCGCCGTCGAACCGGTGAACGTGATCTTGCGGATCGCCGGATGCGCGATCAGATAGCTCGACACCTCCGGCGGATTGCCGTACACGAGGCCGATCACGCCCGCCGGCACGCCCGCATCGGCGAACGCGCGGATCAGTTCGGCCGGCGACGCGGGCGTTTCTTCCGGCGCCTTCACGATGAACGAGCAGCCGGTCGTCAGCGCCGCCGACAGCTTGCGCACGACCTGGTTGACCGGGAAATTCCACGGCGTGAACGCGGCGACCGGCCCGACCGGCTCCTTCACGACCATCTGCTGCGCGTTCAGGTTGCGCGGCGGCACGAGGCGGCCGTACACGCGGCGACCTTCGTCGGCGAACCATTCGATGATGTCGGCCGCCGACGCCACTTCGATTCGCGCTTCCGCGAGCGGCTTGCCCTGCTCCTGGGTCATCAGCCGCGCAATCGCGTCGACGCGCTCGCGCACGATCGCCGCGGCCTTGCGCATCAGCGCCGCGCGCTCGTTGGCCGGCACCTTGCGCCACTTCGCGAAACCGGCCTGCGCCGCCTGCACGGCCTGCTCGAGATCCTTGACGCTCGCGCGCGCCACCGTGCCGATCTTCTCGCCGGTGGCCGGATTGACGACGTCGAGGGTGGCCCCGCCGTCCGCGTCGCGCCATTCGCCATCAATGAACAATTGTGTGTTCTGGTACATATCCGTCATCCAAATATCCAGGTCGGTCATCAAAAAACCCGCTCGCAACGGACTCGTTGCGGGCGGACCCGGCCAGCATGGGCTGACGGCGCCGCGCCGCGCATCCCGGCGTCGAGGACGCCCGGAACGCCGACGCAAAGGCGCGTCTCCATGCATTCGCGAGACGGTTCCGTCCGCGATCGACGTGCAACGCCGGCCATGCAGTGCACGTAGTTCACATCATGCCGCCATCCGCGGTGTGATGTCTTGCTTCGCCGAAGCCGCAAGCGGACGCATCGCGGCAGGTCGCCGTGAACCCGCCGCCAGGCTGGCGGCACACGCAAACGCGACGCAGCCATCGGCCCCCGCCCGCGATCGAATCGCGATCGGCAATCTCCGTATTGTCCTTTACAATGGCCAATTCTGCGACCGCGCCTTCATTCGTCCGGTTTTTCCGATGCCCGTACGTATCCTTAGCCCTGCCGATGTCCCGTCTTTCCGCTCTCTGCGCCTCGCGGGACTGCAACGGGACCCCGCGTTCTTCGCGTCGAGCTACGAAGATGAAAAAAATCGTTCGGTCGACGAATTGAGCGCGCGCCTGATCGCCACCGAAGACCGGGCCGTGTTCGGTGCGTTCGACGGCGGGCGGCTGGCGGGCATCGCGGGCGTGTATCGCCACGAGCCGCGAAAGTATCGTCACAAGGCCCACCTGTGGGGCGTGTATGTCGATCCGCTCTACCGCGGCGCCGGTATCGGCAGCGCGCTGCTATCGGAAGCGATCGGTTTTGCGCGGGCGATGCACGGCGTCACGCAGTTGAACCTGACTGTCTCCGCGGCCAATCCCACGGCCATTCGACTCTATCGGTCGCTCGGTTTCGACGTGTTCGGCGAGGAACCGGATTCGCTCTTCGCGAACGGCGCGCTGCACGATGAACTGCATATGGCGTTACGCTTCGCGAAGCCCCGGCCCGAAAACCAGCCGTTAAACGGCCACGGCGATGATCGTCCGTCATCGGCGACGGGGTCGGCGATGAGCCCCGCGATCGCGATCCGCACCGTCGAGGCCAGTCAAGCGATGGCCTGCGTGGACGCGTTGGCCGACGTGCTGATCGATTGCGTCGAAGGGGGCGCTTCCGTCAGCTTCCTGTTGCCGATTGAGAGAAAGACCGCGGTCGAATTCTGGACGCACGTCGCTGAAAGCGTCATGCGCAACGAACGGCTGCTGCTCGTCGCCGAGGACCCGGACGGCCGGATCGTCGGCACCGTGCAACTGATCACCGCGTTGCCGGAAAATCAGCGTCATCGTGCGGACGTCGCGAAGATGCTGGTTCGCCGCGATGCGAGACGCCGGGGGATCGCCACGCTTCTGATGACCGCGATCGACGATGCGGCCCGCCGCGCCGGCAAATCGGTCCTCGTGCTCGATACCGTCACGGGCGGCGAAGCGGAAAGACTCTACGAACGAAGCGGCTGGCAGCGCGTCGGCCACGTCCCGAACTACGCGCTGACGCCGGACGGCCGCTTTTGCGGCACCACCTTCTTCCACAAGCAGTTGCCGCCGCGGCCGGACGCGGCCGGCGAATCGTGAACCGCGCAGCGGCAGCGGGAGACGATGCAACGGGTGCAAACCGCCGTATCGGGCATGACCTGCGTATGACAAGCGCGTTCGTCACGGCGATTTCTGCGGCCCTCGCCCCCCGATTGCAGAAAAACCGCCAGGCTAATGCTGATTCGTATAAAGAAAGTTCGTGGCAGGCCGTAATTCCCGGGAACAGGTCAGCCCTCGCCGTCGCACAGGGCTGCTGGAACCGGGAAAAAAGAGCATGAGTATTACGATCAGATTACGTCTTGCCATATCGATGGCGCTGCTGTCGGTGCTGCTGCTGGTGATCGGCGGCGTCGGCCTCGCGGGGATGACCCGCAGCAACGAGGCGAACCGCGATACCTACAGCGTGAAGCTGCCGGGCGCGACGGACGTCGGCGATGCGGAAATCGACCTGCAACGCGAGCGCGCCGCGCTGTTTCGTGCGGCGCTCGATCCGAAGGCGTCCGGCATCGACGGCATCATCGCGCACTCGCGCGATTACCGGACCGAAGCGGGCAAGGTGCTCGACCGCTACATGGCGCTGCCGCATTCGGCCGGCGAACAGGAACTCGCGCGCGATCTGCTTGCACGCCGCACCGCGATGACGAAGGGCCTCGACGACTTCGCCGACGCGCTGCGCTCCGGCGACAGCGGACAGGTGATGCAGGCCGCGCTGAAGAACAACGACCTGTACGCCGCGTATCACCACAGCAGCGACCAGTTGCGCAAATTCCAGTACGCGGCCGCGAAGCAGAGCTTCGACGAGCAGGAACGTTCGTTCGACGTGTTCCGCGCGGTCTGCATCGCCGCGATCGCGATCGGCATACTGACCGCGCTCGTCAGCTACGTGAATCTGCGCCGCGCGATCGGCGGCCCGCTCGGCATCGCGCTCGAACATTTCTCGCGCATGGCCGAAGGCGACCTCACGCAGGCGGTCAGGCCCCGCTCGCGCGACGAGATGGGCCAGTTGATCGGCGGCATCGGCACGATGCAGACGAAGCTCGTGTCGACCGTGAAGGCCGTCCATCGCGGCAGCGAGGCGATCGCGTCGGCGACGCGCGAAGTCGCGGCCGGCAACACCGACCTGTCGTCGCGCACCGAGGAACAGGCCGCGTCGCTGCAGGAAACCGCGGCGAGCATGGAAGAACTGACGTCGACGGTGAAGCACAACGCGGACAACGCGCAGCAGGCGAGCCAGCTTGCGTCGAACGCGCGCCAGGTATCGAGCGAAGGCAACGAGATCATGGAACACGTCGTCACGACGATGACCGAGATCGGCGACAGCTCGAACAAGATCGCGGAGATCACCGGCATCATCGAAGGGATCGCGTTCCAGACCAACATCCTCGCGCTGAACGCCGCCGTCGAAGCGGCGCGCGCGGGCGAGAACGGGCGCGGCTTCGCGGTCGTCGCATCGGAAGTGCGCTCGCTCGCGCAGCGCTCCAGTTCCGCGGCGCGCGAAATCAAGGATCTGATCGGCACGTCGACCGACCGCGTGCGCGCGGGCACCGAGCTCGTCGGCCGCGCGGGCAGCACGATGGCGCAGATCACGCAGTCGATCAGCCGCGTGCACGACATCGTCGGCGAAATCGCCGCGGCGTCGAACGAGCAGAGCCGCGGCATCGAGCAGGTCAACCAGGCGATCGCGCAGATGGACGAAGTCACGCAGCAGAACGCGGCGCTCGTCGAGCAGGCCGCGGCGGCCGCGGCGTCGCTGCAGGACCAGGCGGACCACCTGCGCGCGGCCGTCATGCAGTTCAAGCTGGACGGCGAGGACACGGCGCTCGCGCCGGTCGTCGCCGTGCCGCATCGTTCCGGGCGGGCGCTGCATGCGCCGGCGGCAAAACGCGCCGACGCGCACCGCGCGGTCGCGGCACCGGACGCACTCGCGTCCGCTCAGCCGGAAACGGGAAAGCACGCGTCCGAGCAGGACTGGACGACGTTCTGACACCCCGCGTTCGGCCATTCACGGCGTTTTCGCGTCGGGTTCGACCTGCGGCCGCTTCTCGCGGCGGCCGCGGGCCGCGCCGCGAAAACGCATTTTGTTTTTTGACCGACCAATGACGACGATGAAAAACGAAGACCAGCCGCGCAGACGATTCCTGCGCCAGATGCTGACCGTGGTTCCCGCTTCGGCAGTGACCCCGGCGATCCTGATGCAGCAGGGCTGCACCGATGCAGCGAAACCCGCGGCGCAGACCGACGGTTCGCGCGCAACCAGCGCCGACGACTACAAGCCGACCTACTTCACCGACGCGGAATGGACGTTCGTGCGCGCGGCCGTCGACGAACTGATCCCCGCCGACGCCACCGGCGCGGGCGGCCTCGAAGCCGGCGTGCCGGAGTTCATCGATCGCCAGATGGAGACGCCGTACGGCCACGGCAAGCTGTGGTACATGCAGGGGCCGTTCCATCCGGACGCGGATCCGCTGCTCGGCTACCAGGCGCGCTTCGTGCCGCGCGACATCTATCGCTACGGCATCGAAGCGTGCGACGCGTGGTGTACGCAGGAGCACGGCAAGAAGTTCGCCGAACTGCCGCGCGACACGCGCGTGCAGGTGCTCGAAGCGCTGGAGGCCGGCAAGATCCACCTCGAACCGGTCGGCGCGAAGCTGCTGTTCGCGACGCTGCTGAAGAACACCCATGAAGGCTATTTCGCCGATCCGATGTACGGCGGCAACCGTCACATGGCGGGCTGGAAAATGATCGGCTTCCCGGGCGCCCGCGCCGATTTTGCAGACTGGATCGGACAGCCGGGCGCGAAGTATCCGCTCGGTCCGGTATCGATCCTCGGAGAGCAGGCTTAAAAGATGGCAATCAAAAAGGACAAGGTAGACGCCGTGATGGTCGGCTTCGGCTGGACTGGCGCGATCATGGCGAAGGAACTGGTCGACGCGGGCCTGAACGTGCTCGCGCTCGAACGCGGCGGCATGCACGACACGGCGACGACCGCCAAATACCCGAACATCGCGGACGAACTGTCGTACGTGATGCGCGGCAAGCTGTTTCAGGATCTGTCGAAGGAAACGCTGACGTTCCGCCACTCGCCGGACGGCACCGCGGTGCCGTACCGCCAGCAGGGCGCGATGCTGCTCGGCAACGGCGTCGGCGGCGCGGGCTTCCACTGGAACGGGCTCACGTGGCGCCCGCAGGCGTCCGACCTGCAACTGCGCAGCCACTACGAACAGCGCTACGGCAAAGGCTTCATTCCGGAAGGAATGACGATCCAGGACTTCGGCGTCACCTACGACGAACTCGAACCGTACTTCACGCAGTTCGAGGACGTCGCGGGCATCGCCGGCAAGGCCGGCAATCTGAACGGCAAGCTCGTGCCGGGCGGCAACCGCTTCGAGGCACCGCGCAGCAAGGAATATCCGACGCCGCCGCTGCGCGACATCTACGGCGCGCAACTGTTCGCGAAGGCCGCGCGCGAACTCGGCCACGAGCCGTTCCCGATTCCGGCCGCGAACGTATCGCAGCCGTACACGAACCCGTACGGCGTGCGCCTCGGGCCGTGCAACTTCTGCGGTTTCTGCGAGGACTTCGGCTGCTACATGTACTCGAAGTCGTCGCCGCAGACGACGATCCACCCCGCCCTCCTCGACAAGCCGAACTTCCAGTTGCGTACGCACTGCCAGGTGGTGCGCGTGAACACCGACGCGAGCGGCAAGCGCGCGACCGGCGTCACCTACATCGACGCGGAAGGCCGCGAGGTCGAGCAGCCGGCCGACATGGTGTTCCTGACCGCGTTCCAGATGCACAACGTCCGGCTGCTGCTGCTGTCGGGCATCGGTCGTCCGTACGATCCGGCGACCGGCGAAGGCGTCGTCGGCCGCAACTTCGCGTACCAGATGAACGGCGGCGTCAACGCGTTCCTGCCGAAGGGCACGCAACTGAATCCGTTCATCGGCGCGGGCGCGGCGGGGCAGGCGATCGACGACTTCAACGGCGACAACTTCGACCACGGCCCGCTCGGCTTCATCGGCGGCGCGAACGTGCGCCACAACCGCACCGGCGGCCGCCCGATCGGCCAGGCCGGCGTGCCGAAGGGCACGAAGAAGTGGGGCGCCGGGTGGAAGTCCGCGGTGCAGGACAGCTACCAGCGAATGATGACGATCGTCGCGCAGGGCTCGGTGATGTCGTACCGCGACAGCTACCTGAGCCTCGACCCGACCTATCGCGACGCGTACGGGCAGCCGCTGCTGCGCGTCACGTTCGACTGGCACGACAACGAACTGAAGATGACGCAGTACACGGTCGGCCAGGCCGCGAAGATCGCGCGCGCGATGACCGATCATGTCGACGTGAACGTGCGCAAGGGTCATTTCGATACGCGCGTGTACCAGAGCACGCACACGACCGGCGGCGCGGTGATGGGCAGCGACCCGAGCACCAGCGTCGTCAACAAGTATCTGCAAAGCTGGGACGTGCACAACCTGTTCGTGATCGGCGCGTCCGCGTTCCCGCAGAACTTCGGCTACAACCCGACCGGCCTCGTCGGCGCGCTCAGCTACTGGGCCGCCCACGCGATCCGCGGGCAGTATCTGAAGAATCCCGGTCCGCTGGTGCAGGCGTAATGGAGGCACGCACGATGAAACGATTCTTTCGCGCGTTCCTGATGGGCGCATCGACGGCCGTTGCGGCCACCTCCGTTTTCGCGGCCGCCGCCGCGCCTTCGGCCGACGCGGCGCTGATCCAGCGCGGCGAATATCTCGCGCGCGCCGGCGACTGCATGGCCTGCCACACGGCGAAGGGCGGCAAGCCGTTCGCCGGCGGCGTGCCGCTCGCGACGCCGATCGGCACCGTCTACTCGACCAACATCACGCCGGACGCGAAGACCGGCATCGGCGACTACACGTACGACGACTTCGACCGCGCGCTTCGGCACGGCGTCGCGAAGGCCGGCTATACGCTGTATCCGGCGATGCCGTATCCGTCGTATGCGAAGGTCCGCCCGGACGACGTGAAGGCGCTTTACGCATACTTCATGCACGGCGTCGCGCCGGTCGACGCGCCCGCGAAGCAGAACGGCATTCCGTGGCCGCTGTCGATGCGCTGGCCGCTCGGCATCTGGCGCAGCGTGTTCGCGCCGGCCGTCGCGACCGACGTCGCCGCGTCGCCCGCGGACGACGCGATGCTCGCGCGCGGCCGCTATCTGGTCGAAGGGCTCGGCCACTGCGGCGCATGCCATACCGCGCGCGGTGCGATGCTGCAGGAAAAGGCGCTGACCGACGGCGACGGGCCGGCGTTCCTGAACGGCGGCACGGTCGAGCAATGGTTCGCCAACGATCTGCGTTCGGACGACGCCGCGGGGCTGGGCGCGTGGAGCACGGCGGACATCGTCGAGTTCCTGAAGTCCGGGCGCAACGCGCATTCGGCCGCGTTCGGCGGGATGCGCGAGGTCGTCGCCGACAGCACGCAGTACCTGTCGGACGGCGACCTGACCGCGATCGCGACGTACCTGAAGTCGCTCGCGCCGGCCAAGCCCGGCACGCCGGCGCTCGCGTATTCGAACGCGACTGCCGACCTGCTGCGCGCCGGCCATCCGCCGACGAACGGCGCGCGCCTGTTCCTCGACAACTGCGCGGCGTGCCACCGCAGCGACGGCAACGGCTATGCGGCGGTGTTCCCGTCGCTCGCGCTCAGCCCGACGGTGAACGCGGCCGATCCGGTGTCGCTGATCCACCTGGTGCTCGACGGTTCGACGATGCCGGGCACGGCCAGCGCGCCGACGCAGTTCACGATGCCGGGCTTCGCGCAGCGTCTGTCGGATGAGCAGGTCGCGGAAGTCGTCACGTTCATCCGCAGCGCGTGGGGCAACCGCGCGCCGTCGGTCAGCGCGGACGACGTGCGCAAGGTGCGCGGTTCGGTGAGCGCCGCGAGGTAAGCGCCGGGGCGACGATGCGGCTGCGGGTCGGGCCGTGTCGTCGCCGTTTTCGCTGCCGCAAGAAACGCACAGCCGCTTCATGGTCGCGGACAGGCGACAGTCGCATTACCCGCAAACAATCGCCCATTTCCCGAGTCATTCAACAGCGCACAACCGTCATGCGCGGCCAGCGCTTTTGATACTGCTTCTGTTCGATACGCTTAAGGTACGCGTCGACGCTGACACGCGCCGGGTTGCGCCGCACGACCATCGCAAACAGGTCGTCAAGCCCATACGGCGCAATCACATCGATCGAGCCGTCGTTTCGCAGCGCGAGTCCAACGCAGGTCGCGAACTCCGGCCACGATGCCACCGCGTCGTGCAGGGAAACGAGCGGTGAAACCGGATGGCCGAAGGCTGCTTCGAACCATGTGTGCACGATCGCCTGATTGGTGACGTCCCACTGCGCGAATGGATACGCGTCGGCCAGGCGACGCGCGATCTCGGTATCGCGCCCCGCTGACCGATCGGAAGCATCGAAGTGCGCTACGTCGATATCGGTCAGGGCGGATGGCGTATCGAATCCGTGCAGCGCATCCCAGACGAGATTGCGAACTGCACCGGCGCCGATACACCATGAGGAAAGGTTCAAGCTGCGAACTGCGACGAGCGCGGGCCAGAACCATGTCGATTCGCGCGCAAGCGTCACGAGACACGCGTGCCTGCCGCTAGCGTACACGGGGGGTTCCCGTAAGCCGGCTACGCACATTGCCGGCATGCCGCGTAGCGGAGGATGGCCGCCTGAACTGTCGCAAGGCACGTCTTTTGTTCGTAGCCGACAAAGCCGTCGTACGTCAGCGGATCGAACGATAACTCGCGTCCGATCAGGAACGGCGGCACGGGCAATAGCCTGGGATTGCCCATATCCGCAAGGTGCTGCCGCGTCAGGGCCGGATGCGATGTGTCAACGCGCTTCGGCCACCCGTCGGTTATCACGACGTCCGCTGCAGCGGGCGGCGAGTCCACGAACGTCACGTTGGGCCTTGACTCATGAAAGCGACGTTCGCAGACATGAACGACGTCAAGCGCGAGCACGCCGGCGAGTTCATGCCACGAACGAAATACGTTTGTGGGCGGTCCCCACAGACAGATTCTAACGCGCTCGACCGGCGAGAGCACCGTATCGATGAAGTATGCATCCGCGAGAACCTCGCATGGGTGTCCGTGGCTCGACATCGCGTTGATCACCGGACGCCGCGAGGCCGCCGCGAACTCGGTCAGGCGCGCATGATTCGACTCCCGGATCACATAGAACTCATAGAGCGGATCGAGATAGCCCGCGAGGTCGCCCGCACGCTCTTCCGTCTTGAGCAGATTCGGAAGCTCGATAAAATCCAGACCCAGCGCGCGGAACGCCCGAATGAACGTGGTGCGGGTCCGAATGCCGTCCCCGTCGAACGACCATCCGACCGTTCCCGAAAGAGGACTGTGCCGCATGCCGACAAGACGCCAGATCGACCGGACATCGACGGCAGACAGTTCGGTGAGGTCGATCAAATGCATAACGGAACGCTGACGATATGAAGCCTCCGATTGTCAGCGATCGGGGCGGCAATGTCGAACATCCCAGCTTGGCTGGCTGGCGTCCGACGGCGTTGTCCGCAGCCCCATGGCAGCGAACCGGGGGGTTGCTGCTGCGTTCAATGCCGTCGCCGCTCACCCGCACCCGCAGCGCCCCACCCCACGCCCCCATTCCACCCACCCGCTCAATGCACGGCCGGCGCGTCGTTGCTCGCGACCGGCAGCGGCGGCAGATGCTCGCGCGCGCGCACCAGCGGATCGGTCGGTTCGAACCGTTTCGAATCGAGACGCGTATCCGCCGTGCGCA
>Ga0164242_10000359_pt1 | contig 56186 bp, 52 predicted proteins | sample OricomgcompostMG_FD_108783 | JGI IMG/M metagenome (GOLD analysis project Ga0164242, IMG submission 108783) | Miracle-Growth compost microbial communities from Emeryville, California, USA - Original compost - Miracle growth compost (MG) ...
TGAATTTTAATTTTACTTAAAAAGAAGGCTTACTTTTTTTGTTTCAAAAAAGTATTCAATAAAATCAATGGTTTTAGACTATTTATAGTTTATTTTTTATTTTTATCGGACAGTAGTGATTTTTTTTAATTCTAGTTAAATCATCTCTAAGTTCAGTGAATTCTTGTTCACGTGTATTGATTCTCTGAATTTTAAAAAGCTTATAGTTTCTAAGCTCTTCATTTATTTTTTCAATTTCAGTCATATGAGTAATTTTAATTTTTATATGAGATTAAACTTTTTTAATGGTTTTTTTTATAACTATTTGATTAATGATATAATCATACCATGTTGAGTATGTTTTTCCTTCTATAAATTGAAAAAGTGTCTTTTGGATTCCAAATAACCACAGAAATATAAAAGTGCAAAAGTTTACATAGATTATAGCTGATATTAATGCGATTGGTCTCAATAATAGAAATTTTATTATATAAATATGTAGGCCTATTTTTTTACGATCTCCTGAAATACTTCTAATATTAAATAAAACTTTAAAAATCGTACCGTCAAAGTAATATTCTATCGTTATAAATATGATTGAATAAAAAGTATATAAAGTAAAAAGAATGCTATTTGGAATATTACTGATAAATAAACCAATAAATTCAAGTGTTCCAGAAATCAGTAATACAAAAAGCCCATAATCCAATAAAAACAGTAAAGCTCTTGTTCTCAATTCTGTCATTTTATATTCTTCGATAGGTTTTTCTAAATATTCAGAACTCTCTATTTTAAACCTTGCGAAAATATTGATTTTACTAATCTCCATTCTTTTCCGTTTTTCTAATTATTGACAACATGTAGTCATGTTGAACGAATAGTGACTAATCGTTTTGTTTTTCATTGTTTAGTAACTATCCGTGATAGTTTTTTTCTACAAGACGTTTCGAAATCCACCAATAGTTTCCACTTGGATCTATAATTCCAGATTGTCGGTCTTCGTATGGCATATCTGCTGGATCAAATTCTACTTTAGCACCAAAATCAATTGCTCGTTGGTGCATTTCGTCCACGTTATCTACAAACAAATAAAATGATGTGCGCATATTCAAATACTGGTCTCTTGCTTGACTAATCATAAAACACGAAGTACCAATTTTTAGAATAACGTTCGCAATTTCATCCGTTTCTGGATTTATAGAGCGGTCGAGTTCTTCTGCATAAAATGCATTTTTCAGAAAATCAATAAGTTCAATTGGATTTTGTACCATTACATAAGCGCTTACAGTTCCAAATCCTTCTGGTCGATAGGTATCAAAAATTTTGTTCATTTGGTTCAATATGAATTAAAATGTTTCCTAAATTTGGTATTTTTTCTTGTAAATAGTCTTTTAAATTATGAGAAATGTCATGTCCCTCTTTTACGGAGATTTCACTGTTAACGATGGCGTGTAAATCTACATGATATTTCATACCTGCTTTTCGTATAAAGCACTTTTCAGTTTCCAAAACGCCTTCTACTTCAACAGATCTTTCTCTTATTTCAATAATTAAATCGTCATAGACTTGTTCGTCCATAATCTCTCCTAAAGCAGGTCTAAAGATAAGATAACTGTTATACAAGATAAATGCAGAAGCAAATAGCGCAGCCCAATCATCTGCAGTTTCGTAGCCCTTTCCAAATATAATTGCAATGGAAATTCCGATAAATGCCATTATCGAAGTTATTGCATCGCTTCTATGGTGCCAAGCATCCGCTTTTAGCGCAGTGCTATTTAATAACTTGTTTTTCTTGATTACAACTTGATAAGAGATTTCTTTCCAAATAATAATTAATCCTAACACAATTAAGGTCCAAGATTTCGGTGTTTTATGAGGTATAAGTATGTTTTGAATACTTTCGTAAGTGATTATTGTAGCAGAAATAACAAGAAAAGTGACTACTGCAAAAGTGATTAATGGTTCAATTTTTCCGTGCCCATAAGGATGATTTTCGTCTGCTGGTCTTTTAGCATATTTAAATCCTAACAGGACTAAAAGTGAAGAAAAAATATCTGTGGTAGATTCTATTGCATCTGCAATTAGCGCGTAAGAGTTACCAAAAAAACCCGCAAATCCTTTTATTAAGGCTAAAGCAGTATTTGCAATTATACTAAAATAAGTAACTCTTATGGCAGTTTGCTCGTTTTCCATTCAGATTGTAAATAATTAACCTACATAGTATGTTTATATGAATTAATTCAAATCTACTAAATCAAATGGAAATCATATCAATTTAAGCGGTAGATTAAGTATTCAAATTTTAAATCCAAAGATAAGTATATCGTCTGTTTGTTCATCTCCAGAAATACTTCTCCATTCTTCAATATTATTGTTAAAAATTTCTTTTTGTTCAGACATGGAGAGGTGATAAATAGATAAAATTAAATCCATAAAATTGCTGTAATTAAATTTTTTTCCTTTCGGTCCGCCAAACTGGTCTGCATAACCATCGCTAAATAAATAAATTAAATCGCCTTTTTCAATTGTTATCTTTTGATTGGTAAATTCTTTCGTCTCATCACTCGTAAAAAGATTAATAGCAATTTTATCAACAGCTAATTTTTTAAGATTGCCACATCTTACTAAATAAACAGGATTATAGGCTCCTGCATATTCCATTGTCATATTTGCTTTGTTTATAGCACATAATGCAATGTCCATTCCGTCTTTTATCTTAACGGCAGAATCTTCTATCTGTTTATTATAAGAAATAAATTCTTTGTTTAATTGATTTAAGATTTCTGCAGGATTTGAAAATTGATATTCAGCTATAAATTTATCTAATAATTGTATTCCAATAATACTTATAAGAGCACCAGGAACACCGTGTCCAGTGCAGTCGCATGCTGCAGCGAAAATTGTATTATTAATTTCTTTTATCCAATAAAAATCTCCACTAACTATATTTTTTGGTTTGAAAAGTACAAAAGAATCAGGAAGAATTCTTTCTATTTCTCTTTCGTGTGGTAGTATAGAATTTTGAATAATGCTTGCATAATTTATACTATCGATTATTTCTTTGTTTTGTTGCTCAATAATTTGTTGTTGCTCAACATATTTTGTGACATCTAAAAAAGTGGACATCATATACGTTATTCCATTAATCTCAATATTTTCAATTGAAGAAACTGTATGAATTCTAGTCCCATTTTTTGTTATGCAAATGATAATATCATTTTGTAGTTTTCCTTTTGTTCTAAAAATGTCTCCCACTTTATTTGATTCTTCTAAACTTAGAATTCCTACCTCAAGTGAATTCCTACCAATCATTTCTTCTTCAGTATACCCGAATATTTCAATAAACTTCTTATTTACTTTAATATACTTTCTTTCTGGAGAAGTTAAGCAAATAGAGACAGGGCTATTATCTAAAGATTGTAAAAAGCAAAACAAACTTTCGTCGATTAGTTTTTTAGCTATCATCAAATCATCCACTTCGTGAGTGTCTAAGAATATATTTTTCATAAGCCTACTATTTACTAAATATTGCATCGAGTGACTTATGATAATTGTGGAATTCTAAATTTAGTACACAAGAATCTTCGTCATTGTATAGGTCTGTTTGCAGGTGGTTTTGGTGTTTAAGTAGTTTATTTCGTGACTTATATTTTTATGTAAATCACTTTTCTACTTACCGAAATATAAACAATAAAATTTAAAATCCAATAAATTTTAACAAATTGAAATGAAAATAATTTGCTTGTGTTTAAAAAAAATTACTCCTTAACAAAGGTTTGTGTGTGAGAAATTTCACCAATTTTGAATTGGATAATATACGTTCCTTTTGCTAAATCTTCGATATTATAGGAGTTAAGGTATTCTCCATTGACTGAATTTTCATTTGTAAGTTGTTTGATTATTTTTCCTTCAAGAGAAACTAATTGAATAGATAATTTGCTCTCTTTTTCTAGTTGAACAGCAATATTTAAAATACTGCTTGATGGATTTGGATAAATAGAACAAGAAATATTATTTTCTTTACTGATAACGTCTATTCCAGCAGTTGTCATGTTGATTGACCAAGTAACTACATTTAAATGAACAGTAGAATGATTGTCAACTCGAATGAATTCTGTGGTATCTTCAACACTTACCGTAACAGTATGTGATCCATTTGTGAGAGGAGCAATATCTATATTTATTGAATCGACATTGTTATTTATGATTACCCCATCTAATTTCCAAGTTCTTTTTAAGGTATTTGGAATAGGTTTAAGCAATTTAGTTAACTTGAAATCTATATAACGTTGTGAAGGAGTTACTGTTGAAGTAGAAGGGAAGTAGCTAACAATTGGACTCACTGTTGCGTGAATGTTTTCTATAATTGCTTGTCTACAAACGCTACAATATGGGCTGTTCAAAACCTCCATTTTGCAATTTGTAGATGGTTTATACCAAAGTGCAGAATTTCCACCGCAACAATATTGGTCAATTCCAGTTCCATTATAACCCAACCAATTTTTCCATTTTACCAGTGTTGGATCTGTTTGTTGCGTCATATTTGGTTTTTCATTAAAATACGCATCTCCAGCATAATATTCATCGGCTAGAAGTCCAAAAGTATGTCCCAATTCATGCGCAATAGTTTCTCCGCCACTTGCATCTGTTGTTATGGTCGCATACCAACCACCGCTTCCTCCGTAATAAGGTGTGTTTGCAATGATGACAACTGCATCATAACTCGGAAAATTTGCTGCTAGTACATTGTTGATGTTAGTTTCATTTTCTGCAACTATTAGTCTGTGAATTCCAGCTACATCAAAACTACTCCCAAAATAATTGTCTGGGTTAGCAACGGGAACTGCAGGAAACGCAGTGTTGCAATCACTTGCTGTATTTGGGTGTTTTGCACCAGATTCGTTTGAAATTACTTTTATCGCAAATACATTGAAGTAGTTTTTATAATTTGACCAAGGAGATTTAAAGAAAAGCTCATTCGTTAAGTTAGTTGCAGTTGTAATAAAACTTGCCTGTTCCAAAGCAGTATAGCCATCTCCCATAATGACAATATTCAAGCATTTATTGATGTCTCCATTGTACTGAATTGTGTCAACATCAAAAACTTGTGCATTTGAATAATTGAAAATAGAAAGTTGAATAAGAATGAGGTAGCATATTTTTTTCATGTTTAAAGTTTTAGCGATGTTAATTCTCTTGTAGGAGTATCTTTTAAGGTTTCAGAAATTTTAATTTTGTTGGAACTCCCACTTAGTTGAAGTCGAATGAAAAAATTAGCAGAATCTAATTCGATTGTTTTAGAAGTCAAATTATTCCCATCAGAATATTCTACTTGTTTAAATAATGGATGTTGAATAGTGAACGTTTTAACGAGTTTTCCTTGGACGTATTGGTCGATGGTTAGATAGTTTTCTGACTTTGATTGATTCTGAAAACCATCTTTCATTTTTCCAGAAGCTATGGTTTTACTAACAAGTTCAATCGTATTTTTTTGTTGTATAGAATCTCGATTGATTTTTAGTAATACAAAAACGAGTGCGTTTTCATCAACGTTTGTTGTATTTTCCTGATAAGGTTCAGTTTTTTTAGGTACTCCACAAGAAATCAATAAAATAGATAGAAGTAAAAGTATTCTCATTCGGTTTAAGGTTTGTCCAAATGTACGAAATAACTAAAAATAGAGCTTACTATTTACTCGTTTTGTAGTACAGTAAGCTCAATGAAGATAAATTTTCTATAACTAAATTACAATTAATATTCTTTTAAATTTAATCCTTTGTCTTTAAATTGTTTAAATACTATGTTGGCAATAAATGAAATAGACATTAATTTGAACACTTGATTTCTTAACCAAATACCAAAGTTACTTTTTGGAACAAAAGATTTTGCAAATGCTTGTGCCGATTTTTGTTTCTTTTCCATAAATGGTTTCAACAATTTTTCATATTCTTCATACGCTGTTTTGTAATTACCATTGGCAAGTTTTAGTTCTCCTGCAAGAATATAAGCACCAACCATTGCAAGTGTCGAACCTTTTCCAGATAATAATGATGGGCAGTAGCAGGCATCTCCTACCAAGGAAACTCTTCCTTTACTCCACTTTTCTATTTGTATTTGGCTAATTGAGTCAAAATAGAAATCCGAAGTTGTATCAATTTTAGAAAGTAATTCGGGACATTTCCAACCTGTATTCATAAACTCATTTTTCAGTATCTGTTTTTGTTTATCAATGTCGTGATGCTCATAATTTAATTTTTCGGGTGCAGTAAAAATAAAAAATGATGCAGCTTTTTCTTTACTAATTGTATAAACAGCTACTTGTTTATTTGGCACATTAAACATAGAGAATGCTCTCCCTTCATTGGAATAATTATTCATTGTAAAGGAAGAAGTATAGTAGCCGTAATATTTTTCAAATTGAGATTCTTCTCCAAAAATTAAATTTCTAACAATAGAATGTAAACCGTCTGCACCAACAAGCAAGTCAAATGAACGTGTTAAACCGCTTTTAAACATTACACTAACTTTTTCTTCATCTTGTTCAATGTGTTTTATAGAGTCGCCAAAAATAATTTCGGTTTCTTTGTCAAGAGAGTTGTAGATAACTTTTGCCAAGTCACTTCGAAGTATAGTGAATGCTCTATTTTTAAGAACTTTTTTAACTTTTTGATAGTCCATACTACTTTTTTCAATATTGTCTTTGCCTACAAATGCAATATTTGAAATATTAAGGTCAGCTATTTCTAAATCAGAAATAATTCCCATTTTTTCTGCGACATCAAATCCTGCTCCCATAAAGTCAATTGCATAACCACCTTCTCGTAATTTTGGTGATACCTCAATTATCGTTGGATTAAATCCAAATTTTTTTAACCAAAATGCAAGTGATACACCTGCTATTCCAGCTCCTGATATTAAAATGTTTTTATTGTTCATTTTCAATCAATTTTGAATATTTATATATTAATGCTGTTTCAATTTTTTCTAAGGGATATTCTTCTTTAAATACATAGAAGTAGTGTAAAGCAATTCCATCTAATATAGCTCCTAATTGATAGGCCTCCATTTCGGCATTTTTTACACCACAAGCAGTGAATGTTTGTGTTAAATTTTCAGTCATAGATTTTATTAATACTCTTAATTTTGATTCCATTTTTTCTGAAATAGCTTTTTGAGTAATCACTGGAATAATGGTTTGCCAGAAATCGGACTTTTCCCTTAACAGTTGAAAAGTAGTTTTGATAATTAACTCAATTTTTGAGATAGATTCTTTAGTGTTCAAAATGATTTTTGATACTTCCACTAATTCTGCCATTATTTGGTCAATAATGTACATGAGTAATTCTTCTTTACTAGAAAAATAGTTGTACATCAATCCTTTTGAAATATTTGCTTTTTTTGCAATTTGTTCAATAGTTGTGTTGATGTATCCTACTTCTATAAATAATTCCAAAGCACTAGAAGAAATGTTTTGCATGCTTGCCTGACGGGCTTGTTCGTTTTTGTCCTTTTTCATTTATTGACTGACTGTTCAGTCAACAAGTATAAGCATATTTTTTAATAGGCCAAATTTTTTAACAAATGCTGTGAATGTAGATTATTTAAAAAATTGATTTTCTATGGAATGTATTCTGCTACAAATTTTTGACAATATGCTTTAATCTGATTTCTAACTTCTGTAAATTGCTTTTTAATTTCTTCTTCTGTTCCTGTCGCTTTTGCTGGGTCAAAGAAATTGTGATGTATTTTTTTTGCTTTACTTGGAAAATAAGGACAATGTTCTTTAGCATTATCGCATACAGTTATTACATAATCAAAATTGATATGCATGTATTCCTCTATATTATTGGAAGTATGGTTTGAAATATCTATTCCGTCCTCTTTCATTGTTTCAATAGCTTTTGGATTGACACCATGTGTCTCAATTCCTGCGCTATAGATTTCTGCTTTTTCTCCTGAAAAATGTCGTAAATATGCTTCAGCTATTTGACTTCTGCAACTGTTTCCTGTGCAAAGCACTAATATTTTCTTCACCATTTTATTTAAGATTTAAATGAATAGCCATATAATATTAATCGCACAAAATTTTGGATCAATCCCCCAAATTAACTGTAAAATAATTAATGATATTGAGATAATAATTAACTTTTTATATTTTATGAAAATTTGTTTTTCTTTCATATTAACAACATCCTGAATTTGGTGCGCAACTAGAAGCTTTTTTATCTATTTCGGCTAAATTTAATTTTTGTTTTTGATCGGGAATTTCACATGCGTCTAATGCCAAGCAAGCGGTTTTTTTATGTCTCAATACAAATGTTTTTCCGTTGAATTCTAAGTCGTATTTACCGATGGTGTCGTTTTGATATTCCACTTCAATTTCAAGATCTTCAATCCCCAGTTTTTCTTCAGATAGATTTATGATTTTCAATAATTTAACCGGTTTTAAACGATGTTCTAAATCATTTGCATTCCAAAGCTGGAAATTAATTACTTTTTCGCTGCGAATAACTCCACCGCAATCAATGAAATTCTTTGTTATCATTCCCACTTCTGTAACGTGAAAATGCTCTGGAACAAATGTTCCGTTTTCTAATTGAAAAGCCACATGGTCTAATGTTGGCAAAATGTGTTTTATTTCTGATAATTTCATTTTGAATTATTTTATAAGGTTAACATTAACAACATTTATCTTTCATTAATTTAGCAATGATAATTCCGAAATATTCTTTCAGGATTACCAATGCTTTTTCGTCTATACAGTAACAAATTGAATTCCCTTCAATTTCTCCTTTTATAACACCAGCATTTTTTAATTCTCTTAAATGCTGAGAAACTGTTGGTTGAGCGAGAGGAAGCTCATTTACGATATCACCACAAATACATTGATTTACAGACATTAGATATTCAATAATAGCGATTCTAGCAGGATGCCCCAAAGCTTTTGCGATTGTTGCAATCTGATTTTGTTGTTCTGTATAATGATCTGTCTTTGTAGCGCCCATCTTTAATTAAATAATATTGCAATATTACGATAATTAATTTATTTACAAATAATATATGTAGATTATTTTAGAATTTTCTGAGTACAAAAGTTATAATAAAAAAAGAGTAAGAGACACTCTGCTTTTGTAAAATAAGTTTACTATTTAATCATCTAAATACGCACTCTCCTCAATCTCAATGCATTACTAATTACCGAAACTGAACTAAAACTCATTGCAAGTGCTGCTATCATAGGTGAAAGTAAAATTCCAAAAACGGGGAATAATACACCTGCTGCAATTGGAACACCTATTGTGTTGTATATAAGTGCAAAAAATAGATTTTGTTTGATGTTTCTCATTACATGCTCACTAAGATGTCTTGCCTTTACAATGTCTAGCAAATCTCCTTTTACCAGCGTTATCATCGCACTTTGTATAGCAACATCTGTTCCTGTTCCCATAGCAATTCCAACATCACTTTTTGCTAATGCTGGAGCATCATTTATTCCATCGCCAGCCATTGCAACCATTTTACCTTGTTCTTGTAATTTTGCAACTTCTTTCAATTTATCTTCGGGTAACATACTTGCTTTGAAATCTGAAAGATGTAATTCTGAAGCTACTGCTTGGGCTGTATCAAAATTATCTCCAGTAAGCATAATAACAGCAATTCCTTTATCTTGTAGTTCTTTAATCGCAGCAGCACTTGAATCCTTAATTTTATCTTGGATTACAACATAACCAACAACTGCTTTATCGATTGCCAAAAAAGAAACTGTTTTACCTTGTTTCTGAAAAACTTTCGTTTCCTCGTGCATTTGATCGATTATTGGTGCGTTTGCAAATTCCATCATTTTAGGATTTCCTAACGCTACTTTTTTGCTGTTTATAGTTGCTTCAACTCCTTTGCCAGAAAAGGCATTAAATAAACTTGATTTGAATTCAGAAGCTTCTGGAGTTACATTTTGCTCTTTTCCGTATTTCAAAGTAGCTTCTGCTAATGGATGTTCGCTGTTGCTATTGATGGAAACTATGTATTGTAACAGTTCCTTTTCGCTAAAATTCGTATCAAAAACGCCCACTTTTTCAACTGTTGGTTTACCTTCGGTAATAGTTCCTGTTTTATCGATGATTAAAACATCCACTTTAGCCATTTTTTCAAGTGCTTCAGCTTTTCTGACTAAAACACCATTTTGAGCTCCTTTTCCTACGCCAACCATTACTGACATTGGCGTTGCTAGTCCAAGTGCACAAGGACAAGCAATAATCAATACTGCAATTGAATTTACTAAAGCATAAACATAAGCTGGTTCAGGTCCCCAAATAGCCCAAATTGTAAAAGTAATTACAGAAATAATGACCACAACTGGAACAAAATAGCTAGAAACTTTATCTGCTAAATTTTGAATTGGAGCACGACTTCTACTAGCGTCGTTGACCATCTGAATGATTTGCGACAAGAGCGTATCTGAACCAATTTTTTCGGCTTTCATTAAAAATGATTGATTTCCATTGATTGTTCCGCTGTTTACATTGTTGCCTATAGTTTTCGTAACTGGGATTGGTTCACCTGTAATCATAGATTCATCAATCGTACTTTCTCCTTCAGTTATTGAACCATCCACAGGAATTTTATCTCCAGGTTTTACTTTTAAGATATCATTCAATGCTATTTTGTCAATGCTCACTACAACTTCTTCTCCGTTAACGATTTTGATTGCTTTGTTAGGAGCTAATTTTAATAAAGCTTTTACCGCCGAATTGGTTTTACTGTGTGCACGAGCTTCTAGTAATTGCCCTAAAAGAACAAGCGTTAAAATTACCGTTGCTGCTTCGTAATATACGTGAACTGTTCCTGATTCTGTTTTAAATTGACTCGGAAAAATAGCTGGAAAAAACATACTAATCACACTGAATAACCAAGCTACACCTGAACCTATTCCAATCAGTGTAAACATATTGAGATTCCATGTTTTGATACTTTTGTAAGCGCGCTCAAAAAACATCCATGCGGTATAAAATATAACTGGAAGAGATAAACCAAACTGCACCCAATTCCAATATTTTTGTCCCATTAATTGGAACAATGGATTATTCATGAGCATTTCGCTCATGGCAATTAAAAAGATAGGAACGGTGAATGCTATTGAAAGCCAAAACTTGTTCAAGAGTCTTTTATACGTTTTCTCTTCTGCAGAAACATCTACTTTTAGTGGAACTAAATCCATCCCGCAAATAGGGCAGGAGCCAGGTTCGTCTGTAATAATTTCTGGGTGCATTGGACAAGTCCACTGTTCAGTCGTAGCAGAAAGACTTTGTTCTTCTACTAAATCCATTCCGCAAACGGGACAATCACCTGCTTTATGATACGTTTTTTCGCCTTCGCAGTGCATAGGACAATAAAACGTTCCCGTACCTTTTCCTTTGGGTTGTTCTTTCTTTTCTACTTGAACTGGATTTTCTCCTAAATTATGAATGCTGTATTTTCCTCCATCGGTTTTAAGTGCTTCTTGAAATGTTTCGATAGGAATTTCATGTTCCATTTCGATGCTAGTTTCTTTCTTTGCTAAATCGACAGATACGCTTGTTACGCCCTCTATTTTTGATAATATCTGTTCCACGTGGCTACTACAACCGCCACACGACATTCCAAGTGTTTGATATATATTTTTCATGGATATTTTATTTTATGAAATTCGCGTAAATCAGATTAGTTCACACAAATTTTAATTACATCAAAAATACGCAATCAAATGGATAATACAGTGAAGTTTATTTTTTTTTAATACGCTTCCATAATTCCTATTTAGCCTTTTAAATTGAAGTATTTTGTAGTAAACCTTTTCATTCACAACTTCTTATAGATTTTGATGAAATATTTTAACTTTTTCAGATTCATTTACTTTAAATTCATTAATTTTATTGCGTTAAATAAGACGGATAAAAAGACCTTAATATCTTAAATAGAATGGAAAATAAAACACAAATAGAAGAATTGGACATGAGAATTCATATTCCAATTGAAAGACATAGACAATTAATTGAACTTTTCAGAGAGTTACCAGCTGATGAAAGTTTCATTTTCATTAATGATCACGATCCAATTCCTCTTTTCTACGAATTTCGTTCGATTTTCGGTGATGTTGTTGGATGGGAATATCTCAACCGTGGTGGAAGAGAATGGAAGGTAAAAGTTACTCGTACAGAAGCTTCTCAAGGTAGAGAGTTTACAGATATTTCAACTTTGCTTGATCTTCGTAAAGCAGATGAAAAAGAATGGAAACAAATCGTATTTCACCGTTATGGAATGATGGAACAAGGTGATACAATGGAGATTATCTCTGCTGAAGATCCAAAAGAAATCCACGCTATTTTCGTAATGAAATTTGAAGGACAACATTCTTGGATCTATAAAAAACAAGAGCCTAATGAATATGTTGTTCATATCACTAAAAAGAAAAAAAGTGGTTTAGGAGATGATGGGTTTTCTGTTGTAAATGAGTTTGATTTACGTCCTTTCCCACCAACAGAACGTCATGAAATGTTCTATCAAGCATTTGCTGATATTCAACCAGGAGAAGCTTTTGAATTTATCAATGACCATGATCCAAAGCCTTTATATTATCAAATGGAAGCAGAAAGTAAAGATCCTTTTAATTGGGAATACCTAGAAAAAGGTCCAGATGAATGGAAAGTGAGAGTTATTAAAACCAAAAAATAATCTTAAAAAGGAATCGATTAAGATTCCTTTTTTTTGTTTTAATATTTAATCAACACTCAGAATAATTTCATCGTAATTATAACCAGCTCTTTCTAATGCTCGTCTAGCCGCATCGATTGCAATAGGCGCTGGATTGGGAGGATGAACTGGAACTTCTTCTGTCGCTTTGAGTTGTACTAGAATTTCTTCGGTTTGTCCTTGAGTCAAAGCTTCGCAAATATCGTACAACCCTCCAGGTTTTTCTTCTGCCAAATCATGTTTATCTAGTACATGACAGATTACTTTTATGAGTGATAAAGTAGGAGGAGGAACCATCAAAGCAGTTATCGCTCCATGTTCTAGTCTAAATCGTGGAATAAGTTCTTGCATTACCGCTAAATCTACCTTTTTGGCTGCTGGAAAGAGCGTTTTCTCTTCCATTTTAATATGCTTTAATAATTGAGTACGAAACTGATGATAATAATCCATATCAATCTCACCCGGTTTTTCAATAGCTTTATTTAACAGTTGTTCAATACGATGATGATCGTTGGTGAAAAATGCATGCAAAGGCTTGTTCATAGATTCTAAAGTTCAGATGTTTTTTACTCATTAATCTCAATCCAAAAAATTAGTTGATTTGTGATTTTATCCAATTAGTAATGTATTGTAAAACTTTTGGTGAGAATGTTTGTTCAATTTTCGCATATTCTTCGGGAGAACCTGTTGTACATTCTTGAAATAAGTGATTCAAACCTGGGAATTCTTTCGTTGTGAAATTTTTATTTCCGCCTTTGGTTAATGCTTCTTGAATAGCTGCTAAATTCTCTTTTGGCGGGACTTGTAAATCCTTTTCTCCATTCACAGCGAGAACAGCACATTTTACTTTTTCTAAAGTTGGCTCTGGATTATATCGAAGAAAATAAAGTATCCAAGGACTTGTGAGTTGATCTACTTGCCCTTTTATAAAGTCTTCTTTACTCGAACCTTCTGGAATTTCTATAGATGTATCTTTATCAAGAGATTCTGTCATAGAATTCGTTAAGTCTTTTTTAAGTTGTGCTGTATCATTGACACTCTTGATAATATCAAATATTTTTTTGTTTGCAGTTTCTGTTTTGAGGAGATCTTCATCACTTTCGCCATCAGCTTTTCCAATTAGTTTTTGTTGCAGTAAAATTATCTCATCACCCTGAATTCCAGGCCCTGCAAGAAGTACAATAAAACTTACGTCTTTTGATTTTACAGCAACCATCGGAGCAATTAATCCACCTTCGCTATGTCCTATTAATCCCATTTTCGTTTTATCAATATCACTTCTTGTTTTCAAATAGGCTATAGCACTTTCTACATCGCTTGCGAAGTCAGCAGAAGTAGCTGTTCCAAAATTTCCTTTAGATTCTCCAATTCCACGATCATCGTATCTTAAAACGCCAATTCCATTTTTTGTCAAATAATCAGCGATTACTAAAAACGGTTTGTGTCCGAGTATTTCTTCATCTCTATTTTGTGGACCACTTCCAGTAATCATAACAACTACAGGGAATTTCCCTTCCTTTTTGGGAAGAGAAAGTGTACCAGCCAAGGTTATTTTAGCTTTTGGATTTTGAAAAGTTACTTCTTCCGTATAATATGGATAAGGTTTTTTTGGTTCTTGAGGTTTCTCTGCTCGTTCAGTAGCTGTTCTCGATAAATTTAAAGGAATCTCGTGCACACCTTGTTTGTATGTCCCAATAAATTCATTATCAACTAACTCACCAGTATATTCTATTTGCGCGGCAGTAATTTCAAATTTAATTTTTGAATCTTCAAAAGTGGTAATTGTGATAGGAATACCATTTGTACCTTGATCTGGACTATCCATTGTTGAACTGTATCCTTTTTCTGTTTTATTTACATGGAAGACAAGTCTTATTTCTATACCTTGAACTTGTAAAATGCCATTCCATTGTCCAGTAATATCTTGTGCTTTTAAACTGAAAGAAGCGATTAATATAAGGAATAATATTGAAATTGTTTTCATGTCTTATTTTTTAATGTGTTGTTTTTCTTTCTATTAATTTTTTTGTTAAAAAGCAATTATAATATGAGTCATCTTTTCGATTTCAATAATAGAGAACTGACTTTTTAACTTTTTATTAATTCTCCCATAAACAAGTTCTGTATAGCAAATATTGGCTAGTATTTCTGGTTTGTAGAGATATGTTTGTTTATCACACCTTGTCTGTACTATGATTCTTGTGATTTGTTTGATTTATTTGATTCGTTTAATTTGATTTTTTTATTGGATATAAGTATTCTTAAAATATCATCCTTTCAACATAACTAATGATGAGATTATTTCATTAAAAGCACTTAATTCACTCTCTGTAGCTGGCCGTTTTGATATATTCATTGAAACTGAAATACCACTTTTATATTCAGGACCAGGATTTATATAGACTATATATTGGTAGAAATTGTCTTTTAGAAATATTAATTTAGAAAAACACTTATAATCTTTATGCGTAACTAATAGGTCTTTTTCAATGAGATTTTGGTAATCTTTTTTGTAACTGTCAATATCATAGATTAAGTCATTTTCTGTTTGCTCATCTTTCTTTTTGAAATTGTAAACTTGAATAATTGTACCTCCTTTTTTAATGTCTTTTTTATTCTGGTAAAAAAGGATGCTTGAATAATATTTCTCTGCTATTTTTACATCGCCAATCCAACCATTTGGTTCTTTAACACTAAAAATATAACTGTCACCATAAATCATCAAAACGTCCATTTTTGTAGAGTCTTTTTTCTGCCCAAAACTTAATGTATTTATAAGACCAAAAATGAATAAAACCCAAATTTTAAAAAGATATTTCATTGTTTATTAATTGTTTCATTTTCTATACAGTCTGTTAGAATGATTTATAACAAACATATAATAAATTTCACTTACTCAAAATTATATACTTAACCCAAATATACAATTCCAAACCAAAAGATTTATACTATTCTGAATTATAATTGCTTCCATCCAATAGTCATTTCTCTTTTTCCGGGTGGACCGGGAACGTTTTTGATGTTGAAACCACAGGTTTTTAGGTCGCGTTTTACTTGCCCTTTGGCGCAATAGGTGGTTAGTAAGCCGTTTGGTTTTAGACTTTCGTAGAGTTTCTCAAAATAAGGTAATTGCCACATTTCTACTTGGGTAGCAGGACTAAAAGCATCAAAATAGATAAGGTCAAATGCAGTCTTTGGTGGTGCATATTTCTCTAAAGTGGTTTCTATTTTGTGTAAGAAAAAATGCTCGCTTATGGGTAATGTTTTTCCCCATTCTAGTGTGTGTAATTTAGCGAAATGTGCGTTTAATTGCTCGTTTTTGAAATGCTCTGTGTAATTGAGTTGTTTAACAAGGTTTTCACTAACTGGATAAGCTTCTATACTGGTATAATGAACTGTTTTATGATCGTTTTCTGCATGTAAAAGTGTAAGAAAAGCGTTTAATCCTGTTCCAAAGCCTATTTCTAGTATTGAAAATTCGCTTTTATCCGACAATAAATCATAACCGTTTTTAATGAACACGTGTTCCGACTCTTGTATAGCACCGTGAATGGAATGATAGGTTTCATTTAAGGCAGGAACAAATAGAGTAGTAGAGCCATCTTCTGTTTGTCGAATTTCATGTTCGGGTTTGTCCATCGTGTAAAAGTACAAAAAGACACTTTCTTCTACTTGTTTTACTAAATTTCAATTTTTGATTCATTTTTTTGTATTTTTTTTCATTCCACGCATTTTTTTAAAAACCTTTATTTTCAATTACTCTATCGTATTTAAATGACTACAAACGAATAACATTCGACAACAAACGACTAAAGTACGAATTTGATTTTTTAGCCGCCACACCTTTGCATCGTCGGTTGAAACGAAACAATCGAAATAAACAATTTACAAATTATTCATTAAAAAACACAAACACATGAATGCACTTAGAAACAAAGTTAGCTTAATTGGAAATTTAGGTAATGATCCAGAAATCACAGCTTTCGAAAACGGGAACAAAGTAGCGCGATTTAACATTGCAACAAATGAGTCGTATAAAAACAAACAAGGAGAGCGCATAGAAAACACACAATGGCACACCGTTGTAGCGTGGAATAGTTTAGCGAAAATCATTGAAGATTATGTAAAGAAAGGACAAGAAATTGCGCTTGAAGGAAAATTGGTTCAACGTTCGTACGAATCAAAATCGGGTGAAAAACGCTTTGTCACAGAAATTGAAATGAAAGATATTTTACTCCTAGGTAAAAAATAATATCCACCTAATCTAAAACTACATAGTATGAATACACCTGTAAATCAAGTGCATTTGGTAGGAAGCCTTACTCAAATGCCAACCGTAACAACGAGAGAGAACGGAGATAAACAAGCTCGTTTCGCAATCTCAACAAAAGAATATCGTCCAGGACTTGCGGGAAAAATTGAACGCGAAAACCAATGGCATAGAATTATTGCCAAAAACAAATGGGCGCTTATTCTGGAAGAGTTTGCAGAAAAAGGGCAACAAGTAGCCATAGAAGGAAAATTGTGCTCACGATTTTTTAAATCGAGAGACGGCAAAAATTACTTCTCTACGGAAATTGAAGTTCTCGATCTTGTTTTGTTGGGGAGAACGACCTCAAAAATCGCTTAATTCCCTAATCAACCAGCCGATCTACTGCAAAGTAGGTCTAACCTAAACCGGAAACCTCTTTGCTGAAAAGCAGGGAGGTTTTTTTGTGCAATAAAGTGAAATAGTGGAAACAAAAAAAGCGCCATCTTTGATGGCGCTTTCGCTATTAATCAAAAACGCAGAGAAAATCTCCGCAAGTAAATTGAGCGAAACTCAATTGACTTCTAAAACTGCCGTATTTCAAGATACATGCACTTGTGTTTTAACATTCACAATTAAATGTTTACACGCTTTGTGCTTGCATGGTCAAATGTGATAAAATTCTATTGCTATTGCAATTTATTCTTTAAAAGTTTTACGATGTCCAAAATAGTATTATTTTTGCTAAACACTTGTTAATAAAGAATTTTTATTCATTTCAATTACAATGTTAAGCACTTCAACAGATACACTAATTTCGCTCATTAAATTGATGAGTAAATCAGAAAAGCGGAACTTTAAGCTGTTTGCTGGTCGACTTTCCGATACAATGAAGGATGCGAAATTTATGCAGCTGTACGATTTCATTGATAAATCACCGACTTATTCAGATGAATTGGCTTTTCAGAAAATCAAAGGAATTAAGAAAGAACAATTGTCGAATCTTAAAAATCATCTCAACAAACAACTTTTAACGAGTTTGAGTTTACAATATTCAAGTCATTTTCCTACTGCAGAAGTGCGTGAAGCATTAGATCACGCTTATGTTCTCTACCAAAAAGGAATGTATGCAGCAGCTTTGAAATTATTAGAAAAAGCACGTAAAAAAGCAGAGAAAATCAACGCGAATATTTTGCTATTGGAGATTATAGAATTTGAAAAAAAGATAGAATCACAAGATATTTCGAGTAATCACATCAATAAAATAGAAATGTTGATGAGTTTAAGTGAAGAAGCACAAAAATCAGTGAATCAATCGGTTGAATTTACCAACTTGGCCTTACAACTCGATGCGCATTTGATGAAACTGGGAATGGCGAGAAATAAAGAAGATTATAAAGCTATTCAGTCATTTTTCAAACAAAATTTACCAGAACATAAAATCGAAGAGCTCAGTTTTAATGAGAAAATAACACTCTATAATTCGCTTGTTTGGTACAATCACATTACACACGATTTTTTGATGTGTTATCGCTACGCACAAAAATGGGTAGATTTATTTGACCAATTTCCCAAAATGAAAGAGGTTGATGTCGAAATGTACCTGAAAGGAATTCATAATTTGTTGCTTTCGCTTATTCATATTCGTCACCATGCAAAATATTCAGAAGTTTTGAGTTTACTGGAAAATGTAGATGTCACGAAATATAATAGTCGCAACGTTTTGCTTTTGAAGGACTTGTATCTTTATACTGCCTTGATAGACAAATATTATTGGGAAGGAACGTTTGACGAAGGCCTAGAAATTGTCCCTCAAGTGGAAGCATTTATTGGAGATGCTGTCAACAGAATTGAAGATCAACGAGTAGTCGTGTTGAATTATAAAATTGCTTGTTTGTATTTCGGAGCAGGAAAAAACAAAGATGCTATTCGTTACCTCAATAAAGTTATCCAGTACAAAGACCAGAGTTTTCGAGAAGATATTCAGTGTTTTGCACGAATTCTTAACCTTATTGCACATTTTGAACTTGGAAATGATGATTTAGTAGAATATCAGATTAAATCGGTATATCGATTTTTAATAAAGATGAACGATTTACATGGAGTTCAAATAGAAATTTTAAATTTCCTCCGAAAACTTCCCTTGGAATCATTGAATTCTATGGATAATGCTTTCCAAGATTTACTGGATAAATTGATTTTACTTTCAGAAGAGAAATTTGAAAAACGACCATTTTTATATTTGGATATTATTTCTTGGCTTGAGGCGAAAATAAAGAAGTCGAATGTTCAGAAAGTTATCCGAGATAAATTTTTAGAAGAGCAAACTACTGGAAAACCAATTTATTTCCCTGTTAAAAAACGTTAAGCAACTGATAACGTATGTTAAAATGCTGTAATTTTCGTACACTTAAACAAATTTATTCACTTGGATAAAAAACGACAATACCTAATTACCTCCTTTATTGCTGTAGCTTTAGTTACATTGGTGGCTATTCAATTGTTTTGGATTAAGCAATCTATGTCTCAAGAGCAAAAGGATTTTAATAAAAAAGCGCGTAATGCGCTGGATAGAGTTGCTATTAGACACGAAAAAGCAGAAGATTTTAGAAAATACAAAGCGCTTTGGAAACAGAATTTTAAGGGACATTATCAAGACATGCTGAAACAAGAATTTCAGAATGTGATGTCGATTCACGAAGAAGTTACTATTAGAGATACAGTTATTAAAGTTGGAGACAAAGATTATAATTATTTAATTATTACTGGTAAAACGGTCGATTCTCTTACTGGTTTAAAAGCGGAACATCAAGTTTTGGCAAAGAACGTGAAGGAGTTTGAAGAGCTTATTTCTCCAGAAGGCAATGCGAATAATCAAAAAAATGATGTGAATGGAATTCCCGTAAAATGGGGTACAGCTGAAACGCAAGAATTATTTAAAAAGTCTAAATACATCAGTGAATTGATGGTACAGGCTTTTAGAAATGATTTGTTTTTAGGCGCTACAGAACGTGTTGATTTGAATTTATTAGATTCTATTCTTCAAGATGAATTTAAGAAAGAAGATTTGGATATGGGTTACCATTTTCAAGTAATTGATCAAACCAATGAATTGATAAAATCGAAAATTAAACTTGCACATTACGATAAAAATAAACTCAAAAATGCTTACGAAGTAAGATTGTTTCCGGGCGATATGTTTAGTGAAGCAATCACCTTGAAGGTCGAATTTCCATTTTTGAATCGCTATTTGTGGGAAGGATTATGGGGTGTTATTCTAGTTGTTGCTTTGGTTATTTTTATCATGATTGCAACATTTACTTTGATGTACAAAACCCTTATTTCGCAGCGTAATCTTTCTGAAATGAAAAACGATTTTATTTCAAACATGACACATGAATTCAAAACACCTATTTCTACAATCGCTCTTGCTTGCGAGGCCTTAGTAGATAAAGATATGGGAGATGCATCTGAACGTTCAACGGCTTTCGTTTCGATGATTGACGAAGAAAATAAACGTCTTGAAGCTCTTGTGGAAAGTATTTTGCAAAGTGCCGTTATGGATAAAGGCGAACTTCGTCTTCATTTAGAAAAAGTAGAATTTAATAGCTTGGTACATTCATTGTTGAATAGAACGAGAATGAAAATTGAATCGCTTGGCGGTACGTTAATTCCTCATATTGCTATTGGAGAATGTTATGTGTTAGGAGATAAATCACATTTGATGAATGTGGTTAACAATTTGATAGACAATGGAATAAAATACAGTAAAGAAGAGTTGGTAATTGAGATTACTACAGAATGTATTGATGACAAAGTCATCTTGACGGTGAAAGATAAGGGAATAGGAATAAAGAAAGAACATATAGCTCGAATTTTTGATAAGTTGTACCGTGTTCCAACTGGAAATGTGCACAATGTAAAAGGATTTGGACTAGGTTTGAGTTATGTTAAATCTATAGTAGAATTGCACGAGGGTGAAATTCAAGTAGAGAGCCAGGTTGGAGTTGGTTCAATTTTTAAATTAATATTAAAACATTATCATGAGTGATCAATTGAGAATATTATTGGCAGAAGATGATGCAAACTTAGGGAGTTTGCTATGTACATTTTTAAAAGCAAAGTCTTACAAAACGGAGCTTGCCGTTAATGGAAAAGAGGCTTTGAAGAAGTTTCACATGATGCCATTTGACTTCCTTATTTTGGATGTAATGATGCCAGAATTAGATGGTTTTGCAGTGGCAGAAGAAGTACGTGAAATAGATAAAAATATTCCAATTTTGTTTTTGACTGCAAAAGCAATGAAAGAGGATAAACTAAAAGCTTTTGATTTAGGAGCAGATGATTATATCACAAAACCGTTTTCAATGGAGGAATTACTTGCGCGTATAAACGCAATTTCTAAACGTACTTTTACACAAGTTACAAAAAGTGAATCTAGAAATTTTGAAATTGGAAGTGCAGTTTTTAATCCAAATACACGTATTTTATCGATTGTTGGAGAAGAACGTAAGTTAACTACAAAAGAAAGTCAGTTGCTTAATTTATTGTGCAAAAATCAAAATGAAATTCTCGATCGTCAAGCTACTTTGAGAGCTATTTGGGGAGATGATAACTATTTCAATGGACGTTCAATGGATGTCTACATCGCTAAATTGAGAAAACTACTCAAAGAAGAACCACGTATAGAAATCATGAATGTGCACGGAAAAGGATTTAAACTTTCTGTAGGAGAATAAGTGTTTTGGTTTCTATTGATTTCCTCTGATTGAAAGAAATCATGCTAAATTGAATGTAAAGTTGCGATTACATTGTAAATTAGCGTTCTGTAAATCACTATGGAAAACTGGAAAGATCAATTAAATGAATGGAAAGATGAATTATTGCGTCCCAAAAGCAATGATTTGTTGATTCAAATTCCAGTAGATTCTAAAAAAGTAATTCAGTTAACAACTTTTCAAGAAGGAGAAATAGAATTTGTTTTACCGCAATCTTCTCCGTTAAATAGCATTTTAAAAGAACAACAAAATTACAAAAAGCATTATGGCGTAAACACATTGTGTTTGAATCATTTAATGCTAAAATGGGAATACGAAGGAAAAGAGTTTTCTTCTCCAATTTATCTGTTTCCTGTTCAATATGAGTTAGATAATCTCCATCAACGAATTGCATTTTCTATTTCAGAAGATGGAATTTTAAATCCATTTTTAGAGAAATTATTACTTCATAAAAAGAACTGTTCGCTTGTAGATATTCTTGCGCTCGAATCTTTACCAGAAAATTGGGAAATTCAGTCAACAACATGGCTAGGTAATTTCCATTATCACCGTCACACGATTCTAAAAGATATTGATTTTTATATAGAAAATGATGCTTCAATAGATTCTAATTTAGGCGCTTTTTTTCTAGGGACTTCACTAAAAAAAGGAGGAGAAGAAATCCCTTCATTTCATCAAGTTTTTCCTTGGGATGAAGATCAGAAACAAGTAATCGATCATTTGGCTTTGGGTGAAAATGCTAAAGTAACAGGTCCTCCGGGAACTGGTAAAAGTCAGTTTATTGCCAATGTCGCTTTTCAACATGCTTTAGCTGGGAAATGGGTCGTAGTTTCTTCTGAAAAAGAAGTTGCTATGCAAGTAGTGTTGGATAAAATGGCGCAAAGAAACGTAGAAGATGCTTGTCTTTTTGTAGGAAATACCTTGTACGATAAAACAGCGCTCGTTCGCTCTTTGCAAAAGTCGTGGATGAATCTAGAAAAGTTCTCACAAACGCGTTTTAAAGAGAACTCATTGGCTACGACTTATTTGAATAGAGTAGTGGCATTTGAAAATAAACTAGAACGATTAAAGCAAATTCCACCAACAGAAAATATCTCAGCTAAAAATTGGAAACAACAAAACGTTGAAGTTCCCGATATCAATGATTGGACGAAATCAAAAAATCAATTTCAAGAAATCAATAATCTATACAATCAATGGAAAGGAGCTTCTATAACCGCTTCTTCGTTAGGAAAAATTCGTTCTGAGATTATTCGTTCCAAAGCTTCGCTGATTCAGTTACAAAGTGAACTAAAACAGAGTTTAGTGCAATGGTTGGAATTAAAATCGGCAATTCCTCCGCATATTTCGTTGAATTCAATGAGTGATTTGCTTGTGTTAAACCGTTTGGCTATTCATGCGCAAATTTTGCAGCAGGCTTTGTTTGTTCAACATCCAGATATTTTTGCAATTAACTCAAAGACACATAAAGAATATAAAAAATATTCTAGTCGTTGGTTAAAAATTGCTGAACAACTTCGTCAATTGTCAACTAACGTAAAAGATCATTCTTTCAGTTCTGCTCAATGGCAAGAAATGTTGAATATACTTTCTATTTCTAAAAAATGGAGTTTAAGCTATCGTAGAAATCAATCTCAACTCAAAAAAATCTTTGATTTAGCACTTTTTACGCCAGAAATTGCCAAAGAAAAGATAGAGCAGCAACTTAGCTTTTTGCGTTTGAAAGAAGAACTATCGCTTAATCATCAAGCCTTATTTGGGTTGGGATTACGACAACCAGAAAGTGATATTTCATTGATTGATACACTTTTGATTCAATTTCAGCAATTAGAAAAAGGACTTCTAAATTCTTTGAAAGAAGATACAGCAGAAAACAGAAAACGTATTGCAGATAAAAGTAATTTGATTACTCAGTTACAACGTTTTTTTGAACGCCATCTTAATTTGGAAGATTCAGAGAATATTGAGCAAACTGTAAATGCTGTTCAAGAAGATTTGGCTTTTTTCATTCTTCATCATCAACTTTTAAGCGAGCTTTCGCAAGAGTTTCCAGCAGTTTTTCATTTCGTTCAACAAGCTAATTCTTGGGAAACTATTGAGCAAGAAATTTCGATGGGAAATCTCAAGAAATTCCAATTGCTTCAACCCGAATTATTCAATTATTCTGGATTAGATTTTTCGCAGGAAATAGCAACTCTTTTAATCAATCAAACTCAGTTTTTTGAAGAAGAAGCAAAATTATTATTCGTTCAACAGGCAACAAAATTCAACGAATACCATCAACTTTTAGATACGCCTGCTCGTTCACTTTCCGATGAAGAAAAGCAATTGAAAAAGGAACTGCGTTCGGGTAGATCTTTGCTCATCAAGGAATTTAATAAGCAAAAACAGCATATTTCTATTCGTCAATTACTCGATACAGATGCTGCACATTGGATTCGTATTTTAAAACCTATTTGGATGTTAAGTCCGCTTCAAATTGCAGAGGTTTTACCGAATCATCAAGAGATTATTGATTTGTTGATTATGGACGAAGCAAGTCAAATTCCATTTGTGCATTCACTTCCTGCTATTTATCGTTCTAAACAATTGTGCATGGTTGGGGATGAAATGCAAATGGCGCCAACTAGCTATTTTACAACAGGAAAAAGCGAACAAGAGAATCTATTATCGCGTTTTGGCTATCACGCTCCTTCTTTTGTATTGAATTACCATTATCGAAGTCAACATCCTGATTTAATAGCATTTAGCAATCATTATTTCTATGAAAATAAACTGAATGTTTTCTCTCCAGTAATTTCAAAAGCTAGTAATGGAATGTTCTTTCATTTTGTGGAAAAAGCAATTTATCAAGACAGAGAAAATACAGCTGAAGCTAGAAGTTTGTTGGATTGGATTATTAAATCTAAGGATTCATTTCTTCCTTCGGATACAATAATCATTGCAACTTTCTCAGAGCAACAGCAGATTTGTATCGTTAATTTACTTGAAAAAGAGTTTTCTGCTTTAAATTCTTGGGTTGAAAAGGAAATTTTACAATTCAAAACGCTCGAAAATATCCAAGGAGACGAATGTGATCATTTGATTATTTCTATGGGTTATGGAAAAAATGAAGAAGGTCAATTTTTATATCACTTTGGCCCAGTCAATCAAGATGGTGGAAATAAACGCTTGAATGTATTGTTTTCTCGCGCCCGAAAAAGTGTGCATTTATTCTCGTCTGTTCGTTCAGAAGATTTCAAGTTGTCCGATAATATTGGCGTAGATTTATTGCGTAAATATCATGCTTTGATGGAAGGTGTAATGCCTTTAGAGCAATCTTTACATACGGTTTTAGATAAATGGAAATTGAATTATTCTATTGTTAAAAATGTGGTGGAAATCCGAAATCCAAATTACTCCAATCTTACTTATTTGAATTTAATGACTTTGGTAAGTGTGCTAGAACAACGTGCTTGGAAAGTGAAATTTACGTTTGATAAAGATATTCTGATTTCAAATTAACTTTCTCTAGTTTACAATACGCTCTTAAATTCAACGTTTTATAGTGTATGAATAAGCTATTTTTTCTTTTGGCTTATTTTTTGGTATTCTCAAATTAACTTAAAATTTAGAATTATGAAAAAGTCATTTTTTTTCGTGTTATTGGGTTTGATTGGCTTATCTTTTGATTCATCAGAAGTAGTACTTCCTACTCGTCAAAATGAGAGTTTTCAAATTGGGGAGAAACTAAGATACCGTGTAACGTATGGTATCATGGATGCAGGAGAAGCTGTTCTTGAATTAAAAAGTACAACTAAAACAGGAGACGGCGGTCGTCCCATTATACACGCAGTAGCAACAGGTAAAACAATTGGAACATTTAGTTTATTTTATAAAGTAGATGATCGTTATGAAACCTATTTGGATTCAAAAGGAATTTTTCCTTGGTTCTTTGTGCGTAGAGTAGAAGAAGGGAAATACAAAATGAGCCAAGATTACTCTTTTCAACAAACAAAGAAAAAAGTAGACAATGGCGAAGGAAAATTGTTTGACGTTCCAGTGGGTGTGCAAGACATGATTTCATCCTTTTATTACGCAAGAACACTTGATTATGCTAACATGAAAGTGGGTCAAGTTACAGAGTTCAAATGTTTTATGGATGACGAAGTTTACCCGCTAAAAATGAAGTATGTTGGGAAAGAAGAAATTCATATTCGTAAAGGTAAATTCCGTTGTATGAAGTTTGTTCCTGTTGTTCAATCGGGTCGTTATTTTAAAAGTGAAGACGATGTAAACTTTTGGATAACAGATGATAAAAATCATATTCCAGTTTTGGTAAAAGCTAAAATTCCAGTTGGAATAGTGCGCTTACACCTTGTAGAGTGGAGCGGATTAAAAAACAGTTTAGCAAAATTATAATTTCATTTTTTTTACGCTAGATCATTCTCTTTTATTCATTTAAAAGGGGATGATTAGTTTTATGCAGAAATTTCTTCCCATTACGCTATTAAAACAAAAAAAGAGTTCGAAATTTTTCGAACTCTTTTAGAATATTTATTTAGGTTGGATTAAACTTTGTGAATCCAATTGTTTCTATCGGCAATTTTACCTTTTTTCATGGCATTTAATTCTTCAAATGCTCTTTTAGAAAATTCACGGTTTTCAATAGCAGGTAATTTATAATCAACTCCACGGAAATTAATTATTTCTATTGGAGCAATTGTAGCTGCAGTTCCAGCACCAAATGCTTCTTGTAATCTATTTTCTTTAATTGCTTGAATAACTTCTTCAACAGAAATACGACGTTCTTCCACTTCGTAACCCCATTCATTTGCAAGTTCAAGAACTGAACGTTTTGTAATTCCTCTCAAAATTGTATCTGACTCTTCACTTGGCGAGATTACTTTATTATCGATAACAAATACAATGTTCATTGTACCTGATTCTTCAATGTATTTGTGTTCAATTCCATCTGTCCAAACAAGTTGGTGGTAGCCATCTTTTTGAGCAAGTCTTGCGGGATAAAGCGAAGCAGAATAGTTTCCAGCTGTTTTTGCACGCCCAACTCCACCAATGGAAGCTCTGGTATAATGTTCTTCTATACGTACGCGTAATGGTTCAGAATAATATTTCCCAACAGGGCAAGTGAAAATTAAAAAACGATAGTTATCAGAAGGTTTAATACCAATATATTCATCATCTCCATATAAGAACGGACGAATATAAAGAGAAACATCTTCTCTATCTGGAATCCAATTTTGATCTACTTTTATCAATTCTGTAACGAGTTGAATAAATACATCATTCGGAATTTCTGGCATACACATTCTGATAGATGAAAGTCTGAATCGTTCAGCATTCATATCAGGTCTGAAAATAGCTATTTCACCATTTTCTGTACGATAAGCTTTTAATCCTTCAAATATAGATTGTCCGTAATGTATCACAGAAGTTGCTGGATGCATACTAAGATTTTGAAAAGGCATTATTTCAGGTGTTTGCCATTTTCCATCAGTATAATCCATTACCAACATGTGGTCAGAAAAAACTCTTCCAAATGGAAGATTATCAAAATCAACTTCAGAAATACGAGATTTTTCTACTTGTTTAATCTTGATATTTGTTGTGTCGCTTATCATATATTATCTATTTCGGCAACGAATATAACGAATTAAAAAAGGAATCACAACGAAACTCAATAAATGATTAACTATTTTTACCAAATTAAGAGTTGAGAAATTTAAAGAACATTCATTGAGTAAAAGTTTAGAAATACTTCAAAAATACTGGGGATATTCAGCCTTTAGACCGATGCAGGAGGAAATCATAGAATCTGCTGTTTATGGTCACGATACGCTTGCTCTACTTTCTACGGGTGCTGGTAAATCTATTTGTTTTCAAGTCCCTGGATTGGTTCGAGAAGGCGTTTGTCTTGTCGTTTCTCCTCTTATTGCTTTGATGGAAGATCAAGTAAGTAATCTTCGCAAAAAAGGAATAAAAGCAGAGTTTATTGTCAGTGGAATGACTGCTCGTGAGATTGATATCATTCTCGATAATGTCCGCTTCGGAAACGTGAAATTTTTATATACTTCACCTGAACGCATTAAAAGTAAGTTATTTATTGAGCGTTTTAAATTGATGAACGTTGGTTTAATTGCAGTTGATGAAGCACATTGTATCTCTCAATGGGGATTTGATTTTAGACCTTCTTATTTATTAATTTCTGAGTTGAGAACATATCAACCGCAAGTTCCAATAATTGCATTGACTGCTACGGCAACTAAGCAAGTGAAAACAGATATTTCCGAAAAATTATATTTAAAGAACTTCAACTATTTTGAAGGAGATTTTGCTCGAACCAACCTTTCTTATGAAGTTCAGCAATCAACTCACAAAGAAAAAGATATTGTAGAGTTTATTTTTAAACACCCGAATCTTTCTGGAATAGTTTATTGCCAAACCAGAAAAAGCACGAAGAATATTGCGAAATTACTCTTATCTCAAGGTGTGACAGCTTCTTTTTATCACGGTGGATTATCCAAAATTGAGCGAACGCAAAAACAACAAGATTGGATTAATAATAAAACAAGCGTAATGGTGGCAACCAACGCTTTTGGAATGGGAATAGATAAACCAGATGTGCGTTTTGTGGTCCATCATGAATTTCCAGATTCTTTAGAAGCCTATTACCAAGAAGCGGGTAGAGCTGGTAGAGATGGAAATCTTGCGCGTTCTTTAGCTTTTATGGAAGAAGGCGATGTAGATGAAATTAGAAAAAATGTAATTGCTCGTTTTCCTTCGCTTGAACAAATAAAATTAGTTTATCGTGCTTTGTGTAGCCATTTGGGAATCGCTATTGGTTCTGGTAAAGATGAATCGTATTCTTTTGACTTTAAAGTGTTTCTAACAAAATATTCATTTGACTTGATAGAAACTTACAATTCGCTTAAAATTTTGGAACTCAATGAAACGCTTATTTTTTCTGAAAGTGCTTTGCATTCAACGCGTATAAAGTATGCTGTTTCTAATATTACACTTTATAATTTTCAACTACAACACGATACAATTGACCCATTAATTACGTTAATTTCTAGGAGTTATACTGGAATATTTGATCAATTTGTTGAAATAGATGAAAAGCAACTATTGAAACGACTTTCTATCTCGCAACAAGAACTGAAACGTCAATTACTTTTTCTAGAAAAAAATGGAATTTTAGAAATTTCATGGCGTTCTGATTTACCTCAGGTAACTTTTTTACATGAGCGTTTGCCGGATGATTATTTGACCATCTCTTCTGAAGTATTATTCAAAAGAAAAGAAGTTGCTCTAGAGAAAATGGATGCTGTAGAAAAGTATCTAACCGTTGAAATTTGTAGATCTGTACAATTATTAAATTACTTCGGACAAGAAGGTGAACTTTGTGGAAAATGTGATGTTTGTCTGAAAAATACAGTTTCAGGACAAAGCGAAGATGTTTTAGCAAAGAAAATTCAAGTGATTTTACAAGAAAAAGAGTTAACTTTTGATGAATTACTAAAAGCTTTATCCAATTACGAGAAAAAAAATATCCAAAAAGTAATTAATAAGCTTTTGGATACAAATAGAATAGCTTTTTCTTCTGAAAAACTGATGTGGAAAGCAGAATAAATTTTAGATTAAATCTCCAAGAAGATTTACGCCCATTGTTCTTTCAACGGTATATCCTTCAGCAAATTCAACATTAATATCTCTACCAAATTCACGCATACGTCCTTCTAGAAAATCGTAAAAATCTTTTCCAGAGATAGGCGTATTTGCTTCTGCTGAATTTGGATCGTAAAATTGTGTCTTGTATGCTTTTATTGCTTCAAATTTCTCTTTCGCAAATGGAGTAACGTCAATCACAAAATCTGGTTGAATATGTCTATCTTGAATGTAATGATAAACAGCTTTTGGTCGCCATTTTTCTTGAGATTTACCTTCAAATTGTGTTTCAATTTTTACTAACCCAGCTAAAAAACAAGCACGACTAATAAACTCAGAACCTCTTCCATGATCTGGATGTCGATCTCGAATAGCATTTGCTAAGACAATCTCAGGCTGAAAACGACGAATTTGAACAACAAGTTTTAACAGACTTTGTTGTTCTAGTTCAAAAAAACCATCTTCTAAGCAAATATTTTCTCTATAAGAAACACCTAATATCTTTGATGCATTTCTAGCTTCTTCGTATCGTGTTTCTATTGTTCCTCTTGATCCAAGTTCACCTTGTGTTAAATCGACAATAGCCACTTTTTTTCCAGCATGGACATGTTTTAATATTGTCCCACCTGCAGATAGTTCTACATCATCTGGATGTGCGCCAATAGCTAATATGTGAACTTTATTAATCAATTATATTAATTCTTTTTCGCTGATAAATATTGATGATTTCTAATGATAGCAATAATATTGAATATCACAAAACAAATAATGGTTACTATAACTGATGTTGGCCACATTTTATCTGCTTCGCCATTCGCATAAGAGTGCAATCCAACTAAGAAGAAATTAACTCCTAAATAGGTGAATATAATCATAGAATACGCCCACATTGTAGCAGAATTGAACATTAATTTACCACTCAATTTAGGAATCATACGCAAGTGTAATACAATTGCATACGCTAAAATGGAAACTAAAGCCCATGTTTCTTTTGGATCCCATCCCCAATATCTTCCCCACGATTCATTTGCCCAAATTCCTCCAAGGAAAGTTCCAATAGTCAACATGAACAAACCTACAGTAATAGTCATTTCACTAACATACGTTATCTCGCTAATATTAAGGGTAACTCTTTTTCCATTCTTTTTTGTTCTGAAAATAAACAAGAACATATTGATGATGGCTAGAATTGCACCTAATCCTAAGAAACCGTAGCTTCCTGTAATAACAGCAACGTGAATCATCAACCAATAAGATTTCAAAACTGGAACTAAGTTCGTAATTTGAGGATCTAATTGATTCATGTGAGCTACAAATAGCATAAAGAATGCAAGAAGCGCTGTTGCACCAAGTGTAACTTTAGATTTTATAGAGAAGAAGAATCCTGCTAGAACTCCAACCCAAGCGATAAATATAATTGCTTCGTAACCATCACTCCAAGGCGCATGTTGCGAAATATACCAACGCATTCCTAACCCAACTCCATGTAGAATGAAAACGATGAACATTATTGAAGCTAGAATCTTATTCGGCCAATTTGTCCATTTAATTTCTTTCGTAAATACTCTGAAAAAGAAGATAAGTAAAAGTAAGAATCCAAGAAGGATATAAACCATTGCTAGGTTTTGATTCAGATGTATTTTATTGTAAAAAATTTCTGCATTTACTCTTCCTTCAGAAGGACATATGTCATTGGCAACTTTACGTTGATATGCTTTTAAGTTATTTAGCCATTCATCTGCTGATTTGTAATCTCCCGTTTGCTTACCTTTTACTACATCTGTTAAATAAGTGAAAATCATTCTAGGAACAAGAGAATCCAAATTGTTGTATGGAACATCTTTATCCATAGGCGAATACCATTTGTTGTTATGTGCCTCTTTTACAGGGATTACATTGAAGAAATTATAAAGAAACGTCATGTTCAACACTTGAACACGTTCGTTTACTTTCAAGTATTGTTTATCTAGTTCATCTTGTTGTTTCCCTGCTTTTTGTAAAGCACCTTCTACTTCTTTTTGAAATATGTATTCTCCAGTTTCTTCATTAAAGAATTGACGGAAAGTAGCATATTTTCCATCTAGGTGAAGTTTCTGCTGAATGACAGGGTTACTTACTAAAATGATTGGTTGATCCATCCAATAAGTAGGATTGATAAGCATGTCTAAGAATACCTGCGTTGGAGAAAGTCCTTTGTAATCTTCTGCTCTATATACCTTATGCAAAATTTCCATTGCCATAGTATTGATAGGAACAATACGTCCTTCAGAGTTTTGAGCTAGTAAACTTTCAAAATTCTTAATGTGTTCTAATGAAATTGGAGTTTCATTAAATTTAATCTGTGCAGGTGTTAAGTTTTTTAGACTAAGCGTTACTTTGTCACTTACATGATTGTGTTCCTCGTGTTCTTCATTCGGAATACCTTCTTCTTTATGTGAATGTCCTCCATGATCGAGAACATTATTCGTTGTAGAATCTTGCGTGAATCCAAATCCTGAGAAGAATGCCATTATTAAGATAAGACTTGCTTTTTTAATATGGATATTATCAATTTTTTTACTGAGTTCTCTAAAACGAGTGTTTGGAGAGAATAAAGTCATAATCATACCAATAGACATTAAAAGATATCCTAAATAACTAATGTTTGTACCCCAAGTATCTTGATTTACACTCAAACGTGTTCCTAATTCATCTGGATCATAGCTAGATTGGAAGAAACGATATCCGTTATAATCCATCACGTGATTCATAAACACACGTTTGTCGAATTTCACATTATTTGCATCATCAATTACGGTCAAATCACTCAAATAAGAAGATGGTGATTCAGAACCAGGATATTTTTCTAGTCTGAAATCGCGTAACGCAACATAAAAAGGAATTTGAACAGGAAGTGCTCCATAACCAACTTTGTAACTTAGTCCATCAAATAAGAAGTAAGAAGGAGTAGCAATTTTTCCTTGCCCACCTTCAAGTCCAATTAAAGTATCTTTTCCTCCAGATTTGATGGTAACATAAAGAATATCTTTCCCCATTTCTTTTTCTGGAGATTTCACTTTTATTAGTTTCGCTTTTCTATGGAAAGTTTTGAAAACGAAGTTGTTTCCATTAATCGTATAAAGCCTTCCTTGATAGAAAGTATAAAGCGTATCAGCTGGAATAACTCCTCTAGCTTTATCACTCATTTGCATGTATTGAATTGGAGTCGTAGAGAACATCTCGAATCCATTAGGAGATTGTGTGATTTGAACAGAACCTGCTGGTGGATTTGGATAGTCAAATGAAAGTAAGAATCCATTTTTTTCAAAATAACTTCCACGTTCTACATAATTTGTATCCATTCCGCGAGGGCCTGGAATTACAATTTCTAGAACTACAGTTCCATCTGGAGCATTTTTTACTAGTTTATCTACTGCGTTTGGAATGAAATTGCTATAATCTATTTCAACTTTTTCATCTGTATTTGGTTTTTTGAATTTTACCGTGAAATCGTTGTTCGCAATATCTGCCAGATACAATCTTTTAGACATTTCATACTGTGTCGTATTGTCGTGAGCTAACACTTGTAAATATCCATCATTTGAATAGATAGTGTTGCTTTGACTTCCTTCACGAATAGGCATAATGCCTTCAAAACTGATGTAACGCGTTACACCAGCGCCGATTAATATTAAAATGAATGCAAGGTGAAAAGAGAGAACAGCAATCTTTTCTTTTTTAAACATTTTATATCGGAATATATTGACAATTAAATTAATGCCCAGGTATACCAAAAGAGTTTCAAACCACCACGTATTGTAAACTACTGCTTTTGAAGCTTGAGTACCATAATCAGACTCAATAAATGTAGCTCTAGCGATTGAAATCAAGAATGTAAGTAATCCCAGAGTCATCATTTCAATTGAAAAGAATTTGCGGAGAATTTTTTCCATAACTTTGTAATCTTATTTTTGGTGCCGAATTTACCAATAAAAAAGACGTCAATGTCCTTTTATTACGAAAAAAGTTGTGTTATTTGGTTAACTTTAACATACCAGATATAATTTAGAATGAAAATGAATAGGTTACAATCTATAGGAATTATTGGAAATGGAAATGTTGCTTCTCAACTAAGTAATTTCTTACTCCATAAAAATTGTAAACTCACTAAAATTTTGGTGAGAGATATTCAACATGCGAAAAATGAACAAGTTATTTTTAGTGAATTATATACAGAAAATTACAATGATTTAGCTTCGTTTGACCTCGTTTTGGTGAGTGTAAACGATGATTCGTTGAATGAAGTAATTGACCAAGTTCCATTAAATTGCTTTGTTGCATATACTTCAGGAGGCATTGGCTTAGATCAAATTAAAAGAAAAGAAAAAATAGGTGTTTTTTATCCACTTCAAACTTTTTCAAAAGGAAAAGTGGTAGATATGTCTACAGTTCCAGTTTTGATTGAGTCAGAAGATAAAGCATTTGAAAAAGAACTTTTCAGTTTTGCAAAAACGCTTTTTAACCGTGTTGAAATAATGGATTCAAAGCAACGTAAGAAATTGCATTTGGCGGCAGTTTTCGTTAATAATTTCACCAATCATCTGTATTATCAAGCAGATGAATTTTTGAAAAAATATGAATTAGATTTTAGCTTGTTGATTCCGCTAATTATAGAAACAGCGAATAAAGTGCAAGAAATTTCTCCAAAAAATGCTCAAACTGGTCCAGCTAGACGTGGAGATTTAAAAGTAATCGAAGCACAAGAAAAGCAATTGAAAGATATTCCTTTAGAAATTTATGAGTTATTTAATTCATCTATAATGAAAACATATGAAAAGCTATAAAGAAAAGTTAGCAGAAATTACCACGTTTATATTTGATGTGGACGGAGTTTTTACCGATGGAAAAGTATTGATGTTTGAAAATCAAATGGTGCGTATTTTCAATTCCAGAGATGCGTATGCGGTGCAATATGCTTCAAAAATGAAATTTACCATTTTGGTAATCACAGGAGGAAGTTCAATTGAAGTTAAAACACGTCTTTTGGAAATTGGCGCAACTGAAGTGTGTCTTAATAGTGCTAATAAAGAAGAAGTTTACGAGTCTTTGAAACTGAAATATAAATTTGAAGATCATCAAGTATTGTATATGGGCGATGATATTCCAGATATTCCAGTGCTAAGAAAAGTAGGCTTATCAACTTGTCCACAAGATGCAACACATGAAGTAAAAGCAATGGTTGATTATCAATCTCCCTATAAAGGAGGAGAATTTTGTGTGCGAGACATTATTGAACAGACTTTACGCGTTCAACATAAATGGATGTTGGATATGGCTTTTCATTGGTAAATCAGAGAGTTAAATGTTTCTGAATTTTTTCTAAGAAAGAATATATTCCTTACTTTTATTTGGATTGATATATTTTATCTACATTGGTCTTCTCTAAAAACAATTTATAGAATTATGATAAAACGAATTAATAAACTAGGCTTTCTTGCTTTGGGAATGTCCTTGTTGTCGTGTGGACAAAACGAAAAAGCGAATGAAAAAGTCGCTGAAACTAGCGATAAAGATACTACTGCAAAAAGCGAATGGGTAGTAGATAGATTTGCAGATATTCAAGTTCTACGTTATAAAATCAATAGTTTTGATCAACTGAGTACAAAACAAAAAGCATTGGTTTATTATTTGACGCAAGCGGGACTTTCTGGTAGAGATATGGCTTGGGATCAGAATTTTAAATACAACCTTGAAATTCGTACAGCATTAGAAAATATTTACAGTAATTATAAAGGAGATAAATCTTCTGAAGAATGGAAAAATTTTGAAACTTACCTAAAACGTGTTTGGTTTTCAAATGGAATTCATCACCATTATGGTATGAATAAAATGATGCCTGAATTTAGCAAAGATTATTTCACTAAATTGCTTATTGATACTAAATCTAATATCTCTCCTGAAGCGCAAGAAGCGATGTTTAGTACAACGAAATATATGTTCAGAAAGTTGAAAGATGCATCGCAAGATATGATTGTAGCTTCTGCTAATAACTTTTATGGAGATGGAGTTACGCAAAAAATGGTTGATGATTTCTATTCTAAAATTATCAAAGCAAACGACGAAACTCCAATTGAATATGGGTTAAACTCTACGATGATTCTCGATGCAAACGGTCAAGTGAAAGAAGACGTTTGGAAATCTGGTGGCCGTTATGGAAAAGCAATTGACCAAGTGATTGTTTGGCTTAAAAAAGCAACTGAAGTTGCAGAAAATGAACCTCAGAAAAAAGCATTGGAATTATTGATAAAATATTACCAAACAGGAGATTTAAAAGTTTGGGATGAATATAACATTGCATGGGCACAAGCTACAGAAGGTGATATTGATTACATCAATGGATTTATTGAAGTGTACGGTGATGCTTTAGGAAAACGTGCTGGGTATGAATCAATCGTTGAAATCAATGATTTTGAAGCATCAAAAAGAATGTCAGTTGTAGCAAGTAATGCGCAATGGTTTGAAGATAATTCTTCTATTGCTGCTGCACACAAAAAAGCAAAAGTTACTGGAGTTAGTTACAAAGTTGTTAACGTTGCTGGAGAAAGCGGAGATGCTTCGCCATCTACACCAATCGGAGTTAATTTACCAAATAACAACTGGATTCGTACAAAATACGGTTCTAAATCAGTTAGTTTAGGAAATATCATCGAAGCGTATGAAAAAGCAGGTGGAGCAGGAATGTTGAAAGAATTCGCTAATGATCAAGAAGAAATTGACAGAAGCGAAAAGTATGGAGATATTGCTGATAAATTACATACTGCTTTACACGAAGTAGTTGGACACGCTTCTGGGAAAATTAATCCTGGAGTAGGTCAGCCAGCTGTTACCTTGAAAAACTACGCATCTACTTTAGAAGAAGCAAGAGCAGATTTAGTGGGATTATATTATCTAATGGATACAAAATTGATTGAATTAAAATTGATGGAATCCTTAGAAGTTGGAAAAGCAGCTTATGATAATTATATCCGAAATGGAATGATGCAACAACTTGTTCGTATCGACAAAGGAAGTAACTTGACAGAAGAACACATGCAAAATCGTCAAATGGTTGCTACTTGGGTTTTCGAAAAAGGTAAGAAAGACAATGTTATTGAGCGTATTGAAAGAGATGGTAAAACATACTACAACATAAACGATTATGCGAAATTACGTGTCCTTTTTGGCGATTTGTTAAAAGAAATCCAACGTATAAAATCTGAAGGAGATTATGCTGCTGGTAAAAACTTAGTAGAAACGTATGGAGTAATTGTAGATCCAAAAATTCACGAAGAAGTGTTGGCTAGAGCGAAACCTTTAAACTTAGCGCCTTACAAAGGATTTGTAAATCCAGTTTTGGTTGCTGTTAAAGATGCAAAAGGAAATATTACAGATGTAAAAGTGGATTATACATCAACATTTGTAAGCCAAATGCTTGATTACGCGAAAAACTACAGTTTTTTAACAAAATAATCGATTCTATAAGATGATAAGGAAAAGCCGAGATTCTCGGCTTTTTTTTATTCAAAAAGTTTGATTTGTTGGTTTAAATACTAAATTTGCACTCCGCTAATAAATGCCCGAGTGGCGGAACTGGTAGACGCGCTGGATTCAAAATCCTGTTCTTTCGGGAGTGCCGGTTCGATTCCGGCCTCGGGTACAAAATCAGAGTGAGAAACAAAGCGAGAGCGAGTTTCTACTCTGATTTTTTTGTTTTATACTCATTTATCATTCTTAGATTTTTTCGAGAAGTTCTGTAGTACCTTGAACTTGTATTTATTTATACATTTTTAGCTACATTTGAATTAACAACTTTAATTCAAAAAATGAAATGCATAATCAGCTTTTTAATAGTAAGTTTATTTGTTATTGGTGCATTTGTGTCATGTGAAGAATATCATAAAGATAAAAAATCTTCATCAGTTTTAAATAATGAAATTGAAGAAGATGATTCAATCTCTAATGTTTTTAAATTAGCTTTTCTAAATAAAACAAATGATTCTACCTACGCTTTCAAGCATGAGTTTATTTTCTGGAATGGTATATTAAAAAATAAAAAATTTATTTCTACTTTTAAACTTACAGGAACAGTATTAAAGAGTGCAAAGAAAATATATTTAATTCCAAATGGTAGAAAAGAGAAGATTATATATTTTGATTTTGATATGAATATAGGTGAACAAAAAAGCATCTCATTAAATTATAAAGGGACATATTTTACTGGAGATTCAGTATTACTTAGTAAGAATTATATTTTAAGTTTAGAGGATAAATTTTTCGTTTCTGATAGAAAAGATACAATTTATAAATTTAGGTTTGAAAATATTGGTGCTTTTCAGCCAAATGATGATTTGGTGTTTTTTATAGGAATATATTCAGGAGTTATAGGTATTTATAATGGTAAAATTCATCATGATGACAGTAAAATAGAGGAAGAAATATTCTCTTTTATAGGAAATATATTTAAGTCTCGTTTTAACCTGAATAAAGTAATATTTAGTTCAAATTTTGAATAATTATTTTTTAAATAAATTATATTGAAGGAATACACATCATCAAAAAGCTCTCCTCCTGTTCAGGAGGAGTACCCGCAGGGGGAGGTGGTTGGAGACAACCACAATTCCCCCGGTATAAAAAGAATAAAACAAACTGAAAGCATCAACAACCTTCCTTATCTAAAAACTTTCCGTAAAAAATTAAGAAACAACTCAACGCCAGCAGAAGCAAAATTATGGACTCTCCTTCAAAAATCTCAGTTAGAAGGCAGGAAATATAGAAGGCAACATAGCGTAGGTAACTATATAGTAGATTTTTACTGTCCATCTGAAAAATTAGCTATTGAGTTGGACGGAGAAGTTCATAATAACGAACAAGCACAATTGAAAGACACCGAACGGACTTTATTTCTAAATGATTATGGAATTAATGTAATCAGATTTGAAAATAAACTTGTTTTTGAAAATACGGAATGGGTTCTGGGTGAGATTAAACGAGGGTTTAACCACCCCGAAACCCCGCCTTCAAAAGGCGGGGAGCCGTTATTTTAGAATGTTTTTATTTTTATTGATGATAGTTTAGTTAGTATTTTTGTTTTCAAAGTAATGTAGAAAAAGTAAAACTTACAACCCTCCAGTGTGTAAAAACAAACACTTATTATCTGATGTGAGCAGTCCATTTTTAAAACTATCTACAAGTGCGAAAAAAGCTTTTCCGGTGTAGATTTTATCGAGTGGTAAGTTGATGTTTTCTTTTACTTCTGCGATAAATTGTTCTAGTTCTTCTGTCATTTTACCGTATTTACCAAAATGATAGTCGTTTAAAACTACTAATTGATTCATTTTCTCTTCCACAAAAGCATCATCGAAAAGAGCGTAAGTAAGTTGCTTTTTTATAGCGTCTTGCATGAAATCTCCTGCTAAAACGGGAACGCAATATACTTTTACATGTTCTGGAGCGCCCATTAAAATTCCTGCGCACGTTGTTCCTGTTCCAGCAGCGAGAAAAATACTGTCTATTGCTTGTCCTTCGAGTTCTTTCCAGATTTCTTGACAGCCAATCATTCCGTAATAACTTGCACCGCCTTCTGGAACGATATACGAATTTGGATATTGCTGATGTAAATCATCTAAATACGCCGCATCCTCTTTCATGAAATATTCACTTCTCGAAATAAAATGAAGTTCCATTCCCCATGAAGTGCATTGTTGCATAATAGTGTTTGAATCAACATTCAGTTCATCTCCGCGAACAATGCCGACGGTTTTAAATCCTGCTATATTTCCTGCTTTGGCTGTTGCAATCAAATGATTTGAATATGCTCCGCCAAATGTAACAATTGTATCTTTTTTATCTTGTTCTGCTTTTTGAAATGTATATTTCAGTTTACGCCACTTATTTCCAGACACAATTGGATCTATCAAATCATCTCGTTTAATGAGAATAGAAGCACCTTCAATAAATTTATTGGGCGGAATTACTTGAAGTATAGATTTTGATGTGTCAAACATAAAGAATTGTTTATTTTTGCATTATGGAAGAAGATTTATCCGGTTTTTCGAAGCGTTCAAAGTTAGCAGAAGAAGATTACTATTTGAGTGAAGAAGGATTTATTATTTTCACGGAAGCATATCATTTAAAAAGAGGTCATTGTTGCAAAAGTGGTTGTAAACATTGTCCTTATGGTTTCAATAAAAAGACGGGTAAAATAGAGAAAAAGTAAGTTATCTAACCCCGTTTTCTGGAAATTTACCTTTCACGTTTTTATAACGCTTTTTAATTTCTAGTATGTCTTTATTAGCATCTCCTGTCGGTATGAATTCTTCAGGGAAGATTCCACCAATTTTTTTCTCATAATCAAGATAACCTAGATAAATAGGAACATTTGCTTTTTCTGCTAAATAATAGAAACCTTTTTTCCAATTAGGATTGTAAGAACGCGTACCTTCTGGGGTAAACAATACACACAAATCTTCATTTTCTTCGAACATTTGAGCAACTTGTCCAGTTATATTTGATTTCTTATTTTTTCTATCAACTGGAATACCGCCCAAAGCTTTTAAGAAAAATCCCATTGGAAAGAAAAAAAGCTCTTTTTTGATGATAAGTTTTACGTCTAATTGATATGCCCACATTGCCAAACGACCAATGACGAAATCCCAATTACTTGTATGTGGCGCACTTACTAAAACACAGCGTTTTGTACCTGCTGGGATATTCAAATCGAGTTTGTATCCCATAAGTTTTAATATGAAAAGTGAAATGCGCTTTTTCAACGTAATTTGTGTTTTTGCAGGACAAAGTTAATCGAATTAAGCAAAACTGAAGGGATTTGTATAAAGTTAACGTATTCTTCTTTTATAAGTATTGTATTAGTCTTGAAAAATAGAAGAAAAACATTTTAAGATTAAAAATACAAAATCCCATAATAACCTATAAATTTACACCAGATGAAAATAAAAAAATCCATACTACAAATCAGTTCATTTAGTTTCTTATTGGTCTTTTTGATGATAGCTTGGATTTATCTTTCACAATTTTCTTCAAAGCAAGAAAATATATTGAGAACTTATCTTCCAGAAGCTTCTGATGTTATTTTAGAAGTTAATATTCCTACACTTTTGAAAGAAGGTGCTTTGTTGCCTTTGTTTAGTGATAAATTGGATGAAGAAAAACGTAAAATTGTTTTTCAAAAAGAAGATGCTGTCATGAATAGTGGAATTGCTCTTCAACAACCTATTTATCTTACCTTAGAAAATAAAGAAGCAGGTGAAATATATTTACTTTTTCTAAATTTATCTAACGAAAAGGACTACAAAACTTATAGTAAAGCGAATAATTGGATAACAGCATGTAATAATGAAATGGCTGTGATTGCTTATTCGGATGATTTCTCTAAAGAAGTTGTTCAGGCTTATATTACGTCTATTGTTGCTAAAAAGATAAAAGCAGTTTATCCAAAAGAGCAAGTGTTAGAAGTCCTTTCAGACTCCATTTTGGCGCAAATATCCTTTCCAAAATCAAATAGAAAAACAAAAATTTATTGGGATAAATCAAAAAATAAATTGGATATAAAGGGTGAGCTTCCTACATTTCAAGTTGCTTGTAAACCAAAGTTAAAAAATGATAACGAGGCATTTTATGCTGCATTTCCTGTTGGACAGTTATTTTCGTTCTTACCTCAGTCTTTGTGTGATGAATTATCCTTAGAATGGTTAGTAGCAATCGATTTTACAGAAATGAATTACTATGGAAGTGAAGTAGATATTCAAAAGCAATCGGTTAATCCAAAAGCTGCTTTGGCTATTCATTTCAATCATTTATCAAAAGATGAAATAATTACTTGGATGAGTAATAATCCTTATTTAACAAGGCAAAATGATAGTTTATTGCTTGTTAATAATACAATTGCGATGCGTTATGTAATTGATTCAACCATTTTATATGTGTTCAATAAATCAGTTAAATCTGCTTCAGCTTCTGAGTTAATTTCTTTTCAAACTCTTGGTGATGCATCTATTTTATTTAATTTCTATAATAATTCCTTGGTTAACTTTTTAATTGCCGGACAACCTGCTTTGAAAGAACTTAAATCCTTATTTAATGCTGTAGAGAAACAACAAATTCGCATAGAAAATAAAGGAACTTACCAATCTATAAATGGAGAAGTCTACTTTGAAAATTCAGTCAATGTTCCTTTTGAATTAGCTTATCTTGCACGCTTATTGGAAGCAAAAAAATAGCGATTCAAGTATTTTTTTCTAAATTTGATTAAACTATAAATCATGCATATCAAAAATTTAAAATGGGTTGCTTACTTTGTTGCTTTTAGTGCTATTATTTTTACTTTAAGCTCGCTTTCTTCTAATACAACTGTTAAAATAACAGCTTTTCACCAACCACCAGATAGTCAATGGCAAAATTTGAAAGTCTTACCACAAGATATTTCAGAAGATAGCTTACAAACTTTAATGGAAGACTATTCAATCGCTTTGGGAGTAGATTGTGCACATTGCCATACTGTTACCAAGAGTGGGAAAACAGATTATGCGGATGATGCTAAAAAGGAAAAAGAAGCTGCACGGAATATGATTTTAATGACAAGAAAGATAAATGCCGATTATTTTAACTTTAATAAAAGTGCAAATCCTGAACAAATTACCGTTGTTAAATGCATAATTTGTCACAGAGCGAAACCAGATCCTATCGAAGATATGAAAAGCATAGGACATTTTTATCAAGGGAATTAAAGAGCTTAATTTAATTGATTTATCAATTCTTGAAAATAACTTGGAGCTGCTTTTAATCGACTTCCATACCAAGAAAAATATTCGCCATCTACAAGAATAACTTGTGCATTTGGAAATAGTTTTTCGTAACGTTGGATGTGTTCTTCTTTAAAAGGATAAGGTTCAGAGCTTAGAAAGATAAAATCGGGCTTTAAAGCAATCAATTGCTCTTTAGTAAAATCTGGATAACGTTCAGATTGTACGCAATTTTCAAATCCAATTTTGTACAATAATTCATCTATGAAAGTAGATTTTCCTACAACCATAAATGGATTTCCCCAAATGAAATAGAGTACTTTTTTAGAAGTTAAAATTGGTTTTAGTTGAATGAAATTAAACTCAATATTTTGAATTAATTGATTCGCTTGATTTTCAGTTTGCGTAATTTCTCCTATCAATTTCATCATCTCCAAAGCATCGGAAAAAGTGATAATATCACTCATCCAAACTGGATATGATTCACAAAGCGCTTTTATATCACTTTCTGTATTTTCTTCCTTATTTCCAATGATTAAATCAGGATTTAAGGCAGCAATAGCTTCAAAATTGACCTTTTTCGTTCCACCAACACGTGTTTTGGTTCTAAACCAACTTTCTGGATGAACGCAAAATTTTGTGATGCCGACAACGCGATCTCCTAAGCCCAAATCATATAGCAATTCCGTTTGGCTGGGAACTAAAGAAACTATTCGTTTTGGAAAATCTACCAAACGAACTTCACGATTCATTTGATCTTTTACAATCATCTATGAAATTGCTCCAATTAAATCGTGTCGTGTAATGATATTGTAACCGTTTTTTTGTTTAACAATTACCGCAGGTGTTTGCTTGTTAATTAATTGAGATATTTTTTGAATGCTATCTGTTTCATTAACAATAGGAAGTGCTGGCAACATTACATTTGAAATAGGCGTATCCATCATTTTTGGATTTTCAACTAAAAGCCCGAGTAATTGAGAATCATCTAAATACCCAACAAATTCTCCTTCTTTTGTAACGGGGATTTGCGAAATGGAGAATTTTCGCATTTTAGCAACAGCATGAGAAAGTAACTCTTCAGAATAACAAACTACCAATGGTTGATTATCTCTATGTGAAAGTAAATCGCTCGCACTTTTGAAATTTTCTTCTAAGAACCCACGGTCACGCATCCAATCATCGTTAAAGATTTTACCAACGTAACGACTTCCATGATCGTGAAATAACACAACCACTACATCATCTTTCGTTAGTTTGTCTTTCATTTGCATTAATCCAGAAATAGCAGAACCAGCAGAGTTTCCAACGAAAATTCCTTCTTCGCGTGCTATTCTTCTTGTCATTACAGCTGCATCTTTATCCGTCACTTTTTCAAAATGATCTATTACAGAGAAATCAACGTTTTCAGGCAAAATATCTTCACCAATTCCTTCTGTTATGTATGGATAAATTTCGCTTTCATCAAAAATTCCTGTTTCGTGGTATTTTTTAAAAACGGAACCATACGTATCTATTCCCCAAATTTTGATGTTTGGATTTTTCTCTTTCAAATATTTTCCAACTCCACTTATCGTTCCGCCTGTTCCAACTCCTGAAATAAAATGGGTGATTTTACCTTCTGTTTGTTCCCAAATTTCTGGACCAGTCTCTTCGTAATGAGCAGCGCGATTCGATAAATTATTATATTGATCGATATAAATTGAATTAGGAGTTTCTTGTGCTAATCTTTTTGAAACAGAATAATAAGAACGTGGATCGCTTGGTTCAACAGCTGTTGGACAAACAACAACTTCAGAACCAACGGCACGAAGAATGTCCATTTTTTCCTTACTTTGTTTATCGCTCAACACACAAATAAGTTTGTAGCCTTTAATGATACACGCCAAAGCCAATCCCATTCCAGTATTACCTGAAGTTCCTTCAATGATAGTTCCCCCTGGTTTTAATTTGCCTGATTTTTCAGCATCTTCAACCATTTTCAAAGCCATTCGGTCTTTTACAGAGTTTCCTGGGTTGGTGGTTTCTACTTTTGCTAGTATAAGCGCAGGAATATCTTTAGTAATCTTATTTAATTGAACCATCGGTGTATTTCCAATGGTTTCTAATATGTTTTTGTGATATTTCATCCAGTTAAAAAATTTAGGAACAAAGATAGAAGTAAAAAGAAAAAAAGCGTAATTATCTTGTAAGAGATATGAATATTTACGTTTAGAGAGTTGAATTTATACTTTTCGAATAATTTTGTTCAATTCGCTGATTTCTTTTTGAAGTCCTTTCACCGTTTTTGCTAAATCGTGTTCTGGAATAGTAATTTCGGGTAAAGTAGGAGAGATGTAGTTGACAAATTTCCAGATTTCTAAAATTTCATTTGCAGGAACGAAATAAGGAAGGTACAAAGGATTTGTAGAGCAAAGCTGAAATGATTTTTCATTGTCTAAATGATTGTAAACCAATTTAAAAACAATTCCATCTTCTTTTGTTACTACAATACAAGCTTGTCCGTTTTTTACAGTTGCCCAATTTTGAACAAATTCACCAACCACATAAGAGCCATCGGAAACGGGAGGCATACTGTCTCCACTAATGGGAAAAGAGCGGTATTTTTTTTCTTTCGATAAAAAAGGCAACGAAAAAGTCGGTAATACTTTTAAATATTCTGGATCAGCATAGCCAGAAGCGTAACCAGCACGTGCTTTTTCGGGAATAAGTTCGATTAACTCTTCATTGTTCGTGTCAACCATAGTCGCTAGTACACGTAAGTTTTGACCTTTAGAATCAACAAATAAATTATTATTAATAGCTTCCCATTCTGTTTCGCTCAACAATGAAAAATCTTTCTTTAACATTTGATTGATAGGAACATTGAAATAATCACATAAATTAATCATTGTTTCTAAACTTGGTTCCGCAGCTCCATTTTCGTAACCGCTGTAACTAGAACGCGTTAAATTAAGATCTGCTGCAATTTCCTCTTGAGATTTTTTGCTTCTTTTTCGCAGTAATTTTAAATTTTGCTTCCACATAATGATTAAAATTTTGACGTAATTATGCTGTTATTTTCGTCAAATATACAATTTAATTCAAAATGAAAACAAATTTAGGGGATTATAAATCAAAAATATGTTTTTCTGCGTGATACGATGAGCGAACAAGTGGACCACTTTCAACATAACGGAAGCCCATTTCAAGTCCAATAGCTTTGTATTCAGCAAATTTTTCTGGAGTTATAAATTCCTTCACAGGTAAATGTTTTGGAGTTGGTTGCAAATATTGTCCTAATGTTAGAATGTCCACATTTACACTTCGCAAATCTTCCATAGATTCAATTACTTCTTCTGGAGTTTCTCCTAAACCAAGCATAACACCAGATTTTGTCCGCATTCCAGCTTTTTTTAGACGGAAAAGTACTTCTAAACTTCTATCGTATTTTGCTTGGATACGAACTTGTTTTGTTAATCTACGAACTGTTTCAAGGTTATGTGAAACGATTTCTGGCGCAACATCGATGATGCGTTGAAGGTTCTCCCATTTCCCTGCAAAGTCGGGAATAAGTGTTTCCAATGTTGTTCCTGGTGATTGATGACGGATTGCACGAATTGTACTTGCCCATATTTCAGAACCACCGTCTTTCATATCGTCACGATCTACAGAAGTAATTACAGCATGTTTGATTCCCATTAGTTTCACCGAATTGGCAACTCTTCCTGGCTCAAAAGGATCTGCTATCTCAGGTTTACCAGTTGCAACAGAACAAAAACCACATGAACGTGTACAAATGTTACCCAAAATCATAAAAGTAGCTGTTCCTGCTCCCCAACATTCGCCCATATTTGGACAGCCACCAGATTCACATATTGTATGTAATTTATGGTCGTCTACAATTTGACGTACATTACGATACGTATCTCCAGTTGGTAGTTTTACACGTAACCAATTGGGTTTTTTTAATCTTTCTGGAACTATATCTGCTATGTTATTATCTTCCATGAGTTCTTGCAATCATTTTTCAGAATTATTGAGAATCTTCTTTTCTTTCTAATTCCGTTTAGTTTGTAAAACAAATCCGAGTACAAAATTACTTATTTTTTTTCGGTAAACTAAGGTATTTCTAGTTGAAATTATTCTTTAAAAATCAAGACTTTTATTTGCAAACTTTTAGTTAGAATATAGAAAGTGAAGAAATAGTTGTCTCAAATCGTATTAGATTAGAAAAAAAAACTACTTTTGCCACGCTTAATAATATCATAAAACATGGCAAAAGGAGAAAGTTTATTGGATAAAATGAAGGAGAATAAAAACCTTAAAATAGCGGGAATCGCTGTTGGAGCGGTTGTTATAGCTATTTTAGCTTATGTGTCTTACAACAAATTCATTTACCAACCTCAAAATGAAAAATCAAAAACAATCTACTGGCCAGAGATGGTAATGGTTGAAAATGATTCATTAAATCTTGCTTTAGATGGTTTTCAAGCATACGCTAAAAAATATGATGGTAAAATAGGTGGAGAAGTTTCTTCTTATGTTGCTGCTCGTATTTTAATGGATAAAGGTGAGTTTAAACAAGCACTAAAATATTTAGAAGACACAAAATTAGAAGACGTTTACGTTGCAACTATGGTGTTAGGTCTTCAAGGTGATTGCTACTCTGAATTAGGACAATACAAAGAAGCAGTTGAATATTACGAAAAAGCAATTGAACGTAAACCAAACGAAATGACAACTCCACGTTATTTAATGAAAGCAGCTTTGGTATATGAAATGCAATTAAAAGATTATACAAAAGCAGCAGACGATTACAAACGCATTAAAAATGATTATTTCGAGTTTAGTAAAACGGTTAACATCGACAAATACATCGAAAGAGCTGCTAATAGAAAATAACTATAATGGCTACAGAAAATCATAATCTATCTGAATATAAAAAGGAAAATGTTCCTAATGGTGCCGATTTTAAAATCGGCATTGTTGTTTCTGAATGGAATCCTGAAATTACATTGAAACTACTGGAAGGTGCTAAAAAAACTTTTTTAGAGCATGGAGTAGAGGAAAGACATATTATTATTCGTTTTGTTCCAGGAGCTTATGAATTGCCTTTAGCTTCTCAACTTCTTTTCGAAAATTCTTTTGTAGATGGAATAATTGCTATTGGTTCTGTTATTCAAGGAGAAACAAAGCATTTTGATTTTATTTGCTCAAGCGTAGCACATGGAATTACTGATGTTAATTTGAAATATAAAAAACCAGTTTCTTTCTGTGTTTTAACAGATAATACGCTTCAACAAGCACTAGATCGTTCTGGTGGAAAACACGGTAATAAAGGCGTAGAATGCGCTGTTGCTTGTCTTAAAATGATTGGACTTGTAAAGTCATTCTAATCTCCATTTTTAATCTTTACTGAAATGACATTAATTAAATCTATCTCAGGAATTAGAGGAACTATTGGTGGAAAACCAAATGAGAATTTAACGCCTATCGACGCAGTAAAATTTACTGCAGCTTATGGAACTTGGATAAAAAGAACAGTTTCAGCCACTTCATATAAAATAGTTATCGGTAGAGATGCACGTCTTTCTGGTGAAATGATTTCAAATCTAGTTGTTTCAACTTTGGTTGGATTAGGATTTGAAGTAGTTGATCTAGGACTTTCTACAACGCCAACTGTTGAAATTGCTGTTCCTTTAGAAAAAGCACAAGGTGGAATTATATTGACAGCTTCACATAATCCGAAAGAATGGAATGCACTTAAATTGCTGAACAAAAAAGGTGAATTTATCAATGAAGAAGAAGGAAATACTTTGTTGAAAATAGCCGAAGAAGAAGATTTTAACTTTGCTGAGATCGATGATATAGGAAAAGTTAGAAAAGACGATACTTATTTGCAAAAACACATTGATGCAGTTTTAAATTTACCTTTGGTAGATGTTGCTGCAATTCGTGCTAAAAACTTTAAAATTGCTGTTGACGCGGTAAATTCTACAGGTGGAATTTTTATTCCAGCTTTGTTAGAGCAACTTGGTGTTACACAAGTTGAAAAATTATTTTGTGAGCCGACAGGACATTTTCCGCATAATCCAGAGCCACTTCCTGCTCATTTAGGAGATATTGCTCAATTGATTAAAGATAAGCACTTAGATTTAGGAATCGTTGTAGATCCTGATGTAGATCGTTTAGCGTTTGTTTGCGAAGATGGCTCTATGTTCGGAGAAGAATATACCTTGGTTGCTGTGGCAGATTATGTCTTGAAACATACGCCAGGTTCAACGGTTTCTAATTTATCTTCTACTAGAGCATTGAGAGATGTTACCGAAGCAATTGGACAAAAATACGTAGCTTCTGCAGTTGGAGAAGTGAATGTAGTTTCGACCATGAAAGCAGAAAATGCAGTTATTGGCGGTGAAGGAAACGGTGGAATTATCTATCCAGCAATTCATTACGGTCGCGATGCTTTAGTTGGAGTTGCGTTGTTTTTAACTCATTTAGCAAAAGAAAATAAAACGGTTTCTGCTTTGAGAGATTCTTATCCAACGTATGTTATTTCGAAAAATAAAATTGAGCTTTCACCTTCTACAGATGTGGATGCTTTACTAGAAAAATTAAAGGAAGCGTATAAAGCTTACGAAATTGATACACGAGATGGCGTAAAAATCTATATCGATAAAGAGTGGGTTCACTTGAGAAAAAGTAATACAGAGCCAATCATCCGCGTTTATTCTGAAAGCAAAACCAAAGAAAAAGCAGATGAATTAGCTCAGAAAATCATCGATTTCGCTGCTAATGCGTAAAATTTTGTTTTTGACTTCTCTGTTTTGTTCGTTTATAGTTCATTTGACTGCTTTTGGACAGTCAACAGAAGAATTTAATCGTTCTAAATCCTTATTTGAAGGAATTTGGGTAAATAAAACGGAACATAGATACATTCAGCTATCTTTTGATGATTCAGTTGATTTTGTAAATGTAAACGACTGGCTAAATCACCTAAAAATCAACAAAAAAACACCTATTGATCTTTACAAAGCTATTATTCAAGGTGATTCATTGGTAGTTCCAGAAGATAAAGCATGCGAATGTCCTACTGGTGTGTTTAAAATTGAAAATAATCAGTTGGTTTATACATCTTATAAGAAGATCGTTTCGCAAGATGAGCCTCTTACCAAAGAATCTATTCAAACAGTTTTGTTTGACTGCTTGAAAAAGTAACTAGATAGTATCTACAGCTACTTTGTATGTTGGATCTTCAAGTACGTTCACATCGATAATTTTCTCCGCGTTTTTCAATAGTTTTCGGCAATCATCACTCAAGTGTTTTAAGTGAATTGTCTTTCCTGCTTTTTGGTAGCGTTCTGTTATTTTATTCAAAGCTTCAATAGCTGACATGTCTACCACACGACTTTCTTTGAAGTCAATAATAACTACGTCTGGATCGTTTGCGATGTCAAATTTCTCGTTAAAAGCGAGTATGGAACCAAAAAACAGTGGTCCATAAATTTCATAGTGTTTCGCTCCATTTTCATCAATAATTTTGCTTGCTCTGATACGTTTCGCACTGTCCCAAGCAAAAACCAATGCGGCAATAATTACTCCGATTAGTACAGCCAGCGCTAAGTTGTGAAGGAAAATAGTTACCAAAGTAACCATTACCATTACAAAAACATCTGATTTCGGCATGCGTTTGAATGTTTTAAAACTTGCCCATTCAAAAGTTCCAATGGCAACCATAAACATTAATCCCGTCAAAGCAGCGATAGGAAGTTTTTCAATTAAATTAGCGCCAAACATGATGAAAACCAAGAGCATTAAGGAAGCAAAAATTCCCGATAAACGAGCTCGTGCTCCAGAAGAAATATTGATTAAACTTTGTCCAATCATTGCGCAACCGCCCATTCCAGAAAAGAACCCAGAAAGAATATTTGCCGTTCCTTGTGCTACAGCTTCTTTGTTTCCTCGTCCACGAGTTTGGGTTATTTCATCTACGATATTCAAGGTTAATAAACTCTCAATTAAGCCAACTCCTGCAATAATTGCGGAATAGGGTAAAATGATTTCTAAAGTTTCTAAATTAAAAGGAAGTGAAGGAATGTGAAAAGGAGGGAACCCCCCTTGAATAGAAGCAATATCTCCAACTGTTTTTGTATCAATTCCAAATGCAGTAACGATTCCAAAAATGGCTAAAATCGCTACTAATCCTGCTGGAATCAACTTTGTTAGTTTTGGTAAACCCCAAATAATGAACATAGTAATGATTACCAAGGCGAGTAGAATAAACAAAGGCATTCCTGTGAGCCAATTTCCTGATTTGTCGTGAAAATGCTCTAGTTGTGCCGAGAAAATGATAACCGCTAATCCGTTTACAAATCCAAAAATAACCGGTTGAGGAACTAAACGCATTAATTTTCCTAATTTTAAGACTCCTGTGAGAATTTGAAAGATTCCAGCAATAACCACTGCGGCAAATACATATTCTACACCGTGAGATTTTGCCAAAGAAACGATCACAACTGCAACTGCTCCTGTTGCTCCAGAAATCATTCCCGGTCTTCCTCCAAAGATTGATGTGATTAATCCCATCACAAATGCTGCATAAAGTCCAGTTAGTGGAGATAACCCAGCAATTAAAGCAAAAGCAACCGCTTCGGGAACCAATGCAAGTGCAACGGTTAATCCAGATAAAATTTCGGTTTGGTAATTTACTTTTTGTGATAAATCAAAGAGATTGAGGTATTTCTTCATGCTTGTAATTGGTAAAGAGCTATTTGTATTTTTTTGAGGGGGCAAATATAGCGATAAAAGCGAAATGGAACGTTATGTAAAATGGAACTATTTCTGCACTTAAAATGCATTTGTATTAAAAGAATATCTATATTTGCAATCAAGTTGCATAAATAAATCAAAAACAGTTTTTAAGAAAAAATAGAAGTAGATGCGAAAAGGAATCACATTTGTTATTTTTTTATTTATAATTTGCGTGCAACTTATTCATGCTCAGATTACGGTTTCCGGTTATATAAGTGATTTAGAAACGAAAGAAGCAATTCCGGGAGTGATGGTAACACTTGCAGATTTAAAATCGGGAACTTTATCGGATGACACGGGGAATTACCAATTCACAGACCTAAAACCGGGAAACTATCTTTTTGAGGTAAGTTCTTTCGGTTATAAACCAATTGTTTTATCGGTTTCTATAGAAAAAGATACTGTTCTTGATTTTTCATTGTCTATTTCTGCAAAAGAGATTTCCGAAGTTATTGTAACAGGTGTTTCTCGTTCAACAGAGTTAAAAATGAGTCCAATCGTTATCACAACCATTGATAAAAATAAAATGAACGAAAATGCTTCAACGAATCTGATTGATGCACTTAAAAATGTGCCTGGAGTGAGTCAGATCACCACTGGTGCTTCTATTTCAAAGCCTATTATTCGTGGATTGGGTTACAATCGTGTTATTTCTTTAAACAATGGAATTCGTCAAGAAGGACAACAATGGGGTGATGAACATGGAATTGAAATTGATGAATATTCAATCGATCGCATAGAAATTGTAAAAGGTCCGGGAAGTTTAATGTACGGCTCAGATGGAATTGCAGGTGTGTTGAATTTTATTTCACCAAAAGCTCCACCGTTGGGAGAAGTGAAAACAAATGTGGTTACTAATTATCAGAGCAACAATAATTTAATAGGTTATTCTTTATCCAATGCTGGAAATAAAAATGGTTTTCAATGGATGGGAAGATTTAGTAATAAGTTTGCAGGAGATTATCAAAATAAATACGATGGAAAGGTGTCGAATTCTGGTTTTAGGGAATTTGACGGAAGTTTATTTTTGGGAATTAATAAACGTTGGGGACATTCACATGTAACAATTAGCTCTTATAACAATACCTTAAATCTTCCCGAAGGAGAAAGAGATAGTTTGGGACATTTTACTTTCGAAAATTCTGCTGGAGAAGAAGTTTCTGCGACAAAAAATGATCTAAAAGGTTACCATATTGGATTTCCGCATCAAACGATTAATCATTTTAGAGTGAGTTCCAACAATTACTTTTTGCTTAAAAAAGGTACTTTAAATTTAGATGTAGCTTTTCAGAACAATAGAAGAAAAGAATACGGAAGCGCTGTAAATCCCGATGCAATTGACTTGTTTTTTGATTTGTACACAGCCAATTACAATATTCGCTACAATTTACGTGAAATGAAAGGTTGGGAAACTTCTATTGGAATAGGAGGAATGGAGCAAAGTAATCGTAATAAAGGACTTGAAGTACTTATTCCCGAATATGATTTGTTTGATGTGGGCGTATTTGTGAGTACGCAAAAAACCTTTTTTAAGAAGTTAACTTTTGCTGCTGGATTGCGTTTGGATAATAGAATCATCAATTCACATTCATATACAGAAGTAGGGGAAGCGAAGACTAAATTTGAAAGTTTTACCAAAGATTTTTACGGTATTTCTGGAAGTGTTGGTTTATCATATCAGCCAACTAAACATTCTACTATAAAGTTCAATGTCTCCAGAGGATTTCGTGCGCCGAATTTAGCAGAATTAGCTGCCAATGGTCGACATGAAGGTACGTTTCGTTACGAAATAGGGAATCCCAATCTAAAACCTGAAATAAGTCACCAAATAGATTTGGCGTATTTTTTAGATAGAGACCATATTTCGTTTGAGTTAACGCCTTTTGTTAATTTCATTGGAAACTATGTGTATGCTCAAAAATTGCAGGGAATAAATGGAGGTGATAGCATTCCAGATCCAACAGAACCTGCTTCAGCATATGCTTTTACACAAGGAAATGCCGTTTTATGGGGCGGAGAGATCTATTTTGATATTCACCCGCATCCTTTGGATTGGTTGCATTTGGCAAATTCATTTTCGTATGTGCAAGCAACGCAAAGTAAACAACCTGATAGTTTGAAATACTTACCATTTATTCCTGCACCAAAATATAGAGGAGAGATAAAAGCAGAATTTAAAAAAGTAGGAAAAGCATTGTCCAATGTCTACGTTAAATTTGCTGTGGACTATTATTTCAAGCAAAACCATTATTTCAGTGCGTATAATACAGAAACTGCTACGCCAGCTTATACTTTATTAAGTGCAGGAATTGGGGCAGATATCAAAGCGTTTAAGCGTAAAGATTTTTTCAGTTTGTATGTTAGCATGGAAAACATCGCCAATACAGCCTATCAAAGTCATTTAAACAGGTTGAAATACGCTCCAGAAAACTTGCTTACAGGACGACAAGGAATTTATAATATGGGCAGAAATCTTAGCGTGAAGCTAATTTTGAATATTTAGTAAATTAATTACTCGCTTTTACAATCTGTTGAGAGATAATTAATTCTTTATTCTCTGAAAAAACGCTTACGATATAGTTGCCATTTTCTAAGTTAGCCAATGAAATAGAGTTTGTTTGAATGGTTGTATTTAATACGATTTTACCACTTAGATCAGTTACGACGATTGTTTTTGTTCCTTCAGTTGGAATTTCTAATATCGCTGATGTTGGATTTGGAAAAAGCAGTTTATTGGATGAATTTACTAGATTTTCATTTAGTCCAAGATGAATAGTCAGCTTTACCATTTTTTCAACTCGTTTTGTGGAATTTATTCTCAATTTAACAAGATAAGCGCCATCTGGCAAAGTGTCTCCGTCAAAATTTAGAAAATAAGAACCTGCAGGAAGCACAGAATCTGTATAATATGTTTTGATTAATTGAGCAGCTAGATTATAAACATTTAGCCAAACGGTGTCGCTCGCACCCATTTCAAAATGAATTACCGTAGAAGAATCGAATGTACTTGGATTAATGATTAGTGTATCACCAGGAGTTGCAAAACTCACTTTTGAGAAACTCGCAAAAGCAACAAATAAACAAATTAATTTAATTCTTTTCATTTTATAATGAAGATTGAAATCTACTGCTAAAGGTATATAAATTATCCTTGTAATTTATGGTTGTATTAATTCTCAATATTATTTCCGTTGAGCATTAAGAAAACTATTATTTCTTATACACTTTAGTTATAGTAGTTTTGGTTTTTACATAATAAATTCCACTAATAAGATTTGTCAAATCAATAACTATTTTTGATTCAATTGTTTGATTTAGTGAAATAAGAGAGGTAATATCTTGACCAAGTATATTGTAAATCTTGAATTGCTCCAATTCAACTTTATCTCCTTCAATAGTAAGGAGATTGACTGTGGGATTGGGATATATTTTTATCGAACTTCCTTCTAATTTATCATTTTCAATTGCTTTTATGTTTGAGAAAGAAGACTGTCCATCAAAATTTGTTTGCTTTAATCTGTAATATGATATTCCAGAATATGAATTATCATCAGTTGTACGGTAGTTTAAAAGTTGATTAGAATTGCCAGCTCCATCTACTTTACTAACAGTTTCCCAATTTGTTCCATTGATTGAACGTTCAATTTCAAAATAGTCATTATTTAATTCGGATGCAGTAGACCATTCTAATAAAACATTGTCTTTAGAAACCAAATTCGCTGAAAAACCAACTAACTCAATTGGCAATGGATTGATAATTGTAAAATTATCAATTGAGTTCCACGATGATACTCCTGCAACTGGCATCACAGTTATATTTGTAGAATTATTAGGAGCAACAAAAGTAAAAGTGAAGTTTGTCCAAGCTGTATTAACAGTATTTGCGGTGTAAATTGTAGTGCCAAATGTTGAATTAGAAGTAGATGCACCTATCAGGAGATTTCCTTGTGGACCAAAACTGGTTATGGCAAGTGCTTCGAATGAAATTGTGTATGAATTTCCCATTATTAATGCCGTACTTAATTGAAGAGAAATAGCTTCTCCTTGAATATTATTTGGAGGGTTATTTGCAATACTTACGGCATACAATCCATCTGGAACGCTTGGTATATAACATCCAGAAACTACTATGTCCAATGCCTGATAACTTCCGAAAGCATTGCTGTTAGACATAAGTGAATTGTAAGTAGCATTATTCATATTGTAATTACAACCAGTTGAAGTAGTTGTTTCGAAGCTACCATTCAAAAATGATTGAGCATTAGCAATTTGTATATAAAACAATGAAATTATAGAGTAGCAAATGTATTTCAAGTCTTTTCTTTTTTAATTCAGAATAATAATAACCAACTGATGATCAATATTTGAAATATGTTATGTCAAATATAATTATTTAAATGGATTTTTTAAATTAATAAAAAATTGTAACCATTTGATTAAAAGAGTACTCTAAAAGATATTAATTGAATGAATTCTTACGTATCTAAAGAAAGAATAACAAACTATACATAAATGATAAAGGCGAAAAAAGCAGTTCCGATAGTTATCAGGGCTACTTTTTTTGCTAAAGTATGAGATGTATAGTGTTTTCTTTCTTTTCTAAATCAATGCTTATAATAGCAGTTTTAATACGTATTACCGCCAATATTTTAAATAGAAAATGCCCCATCCAATTTCAATTCTATGTCAACGTTATTTTTCCATTTGTAATTGTAAAACTATACAATACTACGGTATCAACTGATTTAGCATTGATTTTTCCAGGAGTCCATACTTTCAATTCTGAGAATACAGCTTCTATTTGACTATCTAATTCTGGACTTTTTGTTTTATTACCTACTTCACATCTTACAAGTTCACCTTTACAGTTGACAATTAAATTAACCATGCCTTTATCTTCATAATCTGGTTTGTCTTTCAGAAAAATCACTTTGTCATTCAGTTCTAATGTGATTTCTTCTTCGGTTTTAGGAGCTATTGCTTCAACCTGTCCATTACCTTTAATTGGTAGAATAGCAATAACATTTGCATTGTCACAAACACCTTCTATAGGTTCTTTAACTTCCATTCTAGCAACCATATTATTGAAGTTGCTGGTTAAACTATTTTCGTGGAACGAGTATCCACGGTAAACTACAAGACTTAGATGGTTGGTTACGAAATCGTTTGCGTTATTGCATTTGGACAGACTGGAAGAAACCCGAACGAAAGAGGAAA
>Ga0164242_10000360_pt1 | contig 56015 bp, 38 predicted proteins | sample OricomgcompostMG_FD_108783 | JGI IMG/M metagenome (GOLD analysis project Ga0164242, IMG submission 108783) | Miracle-Growth compost microbial communities from Emeryville, California, USA - Original compost - Miracle growth compost (MG) ...
CCTTCCGCATATTTATTGGTCAGCACCGAACCCTGCGCTTCCAGCACCGCGCGCGAAACGATGTTTTCCGACGCGATCATTTCGACCTGCGACTGCTGCCGCTCGATTTCTTTCAAAATGCTGCTGCGCACCGCGGCGTCGCGCTCGGCGAGCGGCTGCGCAAAGAAAGCCTGGGTATTCGACATGGAGCTTCCGTGACGATGAGAGATGAATGGCTGGCCGCGGCAGGCCGCGCCCCGCGAAAGGCCCCGCCCCGTCTGGGTTTCCCGCCGCCCGGGACGGTGGCGGTCGACGGCTCTATTCTTGTCGTTCGGATTTATGGTCGATGTATGAATTCAGACGCGTTCTTTTCCTTTTCCGCCATCGGCGTCCATTTTTCACAAGTGAGCTCGCGCGTTGACCCCAGGTGGAATGCTTTCCGATCCGAACAATCGTCAGACATGATTCGCGGTGAATTGAAACGGCTCCGGAGCCGCTGCGTTCCGGAAATACTCCTGGCATGCTTTTGCCGGACCCACCCGTATTTTTGTCCGGCTTGAATTAGGGTTTAGCCGCATGGCACACTCTGCGTGCCAGATTCCAGAATTGCGGTAGCCTGGCCCGGGTTCCCGGCCCACGGTTTCAGAATGAAAGGAATCGTCCCCTCATGTTGCCCGACCGCTCGGCTGCTTTAGCGCATTTCGCGTTCATGCCGCTGCCCAACTTCACGATGATCGCGTTTACGAACGCCATCGAAGTCCTTCGCATGGCTAATTACCTGAGCGGGCAGCCGCTCTACCGGTGGTCGATCATCAGCCCGCAGGGCGGCCAGGTCACGGCAAGCAATGGGCTTTCCATCGATACCGGTCCCGCCGAATGCGCGGGCCAGCCCGATATCGTGTTCGTATGCGGCGGCGTGGACGTCCAGCGCGTCACCACGGCCGAGCATCTCTCCACGCTGCGCCGCTTCGCGCGCATGGGCATCGCGCTCGGAAGCCTGTGCACCGGCACCTATGCGCTCGCCAAGGCGGGCCTGCTGGCCGGTTATGCATGCGCGATCCATTGGGAAAACATGTCAGCGCTCAAGGAGGAGTTTCCGTCCACGCGCTTTCTCAAAGAGCTTTTCGTGATCGACCGCGACCGCGTGACCTGTACCGGCGGCGTAGCCCCGCTCGACATGATGCTCAACCTGATCACGGCGCGCGTGGGCACCGCGCGCGTCACGCAGATCGCCGAGCAATTCGTGGTGGAGCACGTGCGCGACACCAGCGCGCAACAGCGCATGCCGCTCGTCGCGCGACTCGGGTCGGCGAACAAGTCGCTGTTCGAAGTGATTGCGCTCATGGAGAACAATATTGAAGAGCCGCTTTCGCGCGAAGAGCTCGCGCGGCTCGCGAACATGTCGCAACGGCAATTGCAGCGGCTCTTTCAGGAGCATCTGGGCATGACGCCGACACACTACTATCTGACCTTGCGCCTGCGGCGCGCGCGCGAGCTATTGTTGCAAACCGACATGTCGATCATGCAGATCACCATGGCGTGCGGTTTTCAGTCGGCGTGTCACTTCAGCAAGAGCTATCGCGACGCATTCGGCAATGCGCCGACCGGCGAGCGGCGCAAGCGTATTGCACCGCTTTCGGGCACCGATGCGCCGGCTTTGGTCGTCGCGCCGTCGCTTTCGACGCATTAACCCAGGCGAAACGCTCGCGAAGCAAAATGGGCAGCCCTAAACAGGCTGCCCATTTTCGTCTAACACCCGGTGCGCTACACCAACACCCTCACGCCGCCAGCAACCCGTGCGGGTCGATCACGAACTTGCGCGGCGCGCCGCCATCGAACTTCTTATACCCCTCCGGCGCTTCATCCAGCGAAATCACCGAGACGTTGACGATCTTGGCGATCGGCAAGCGGTCGAACAAAATCGCCTGCATCAAATTGCGGTTGTATTTGAGTACCGGCGTCTGGCCGGTATGGAACGTATGCGACTTCGCCCAGCCAAGGCCGAAGCGAATGCTCAGGCTGCCGTGCTGCGCGGCAATATCCCTGGCGCCCGGATCGTCGGTCACATAAAGCCCCGGAATGCCGATCATGCCCGCCGGCCGCGTGATTTCCATGAGCGAGTTGAGCACCGTGGCAGGCGCCTCTTCCGAGTGACCCGACGCGCCGTGGCCATGCGCTTCGAAGCCCACGCAGTCCACCGCGCAATCGATCTCCGGCTTGCCGAGAATCTGCTCGATCTGCTCGCCCAGCGACGCGTCCTTCGAGAGATCCACCACTTCGAAGCCCATCGCCTTCGCGTGCGCGAGACGCTCCGCATTCATGTCGCCGACGATCGTGCAGGCCGCGCCAAGCAGGCGCGCCGATGCGGCCGCGGCCATGCCCACGGGACCCGCGCCCGCGATATAAACCGTCGAGCCCGGCTTCACGCCCGCCGTCACCGCGCCGTGATAGCCGGTGGGCAGAATATCGGAGAGGCAGGTCAGATCGCGAATCTTCGCCATCGCCTGATCCTTGTCCGGGAATTTCAGCAGATTGAAATCGGCGTACGGCACGAGCACGTATTCGGCCTGGCCGCCAATCCAGCCGCCCATGTCGACATAGCCATACGCGCCGCCCGCGCGCGACGGATTCACGTTCAGGCACACGCCCGTGTGCTGCTCGCGGCACATCGCGCAACGGCCGCACGCGACGTTGAACGGCACCGACACCAGATCGCCGAGCTTTAGCGTCTCCACGTCCTTGCCAATCTCGACCACTTCGCCCGTGATCTCGTGACCGAGCACGAGGCCGACCGGCGCCGTGGTGCGGCCGCGCACCATGTGCTGGTCCGAACCGCAAATATTCGTGCTGACCACTTTGAGAATCACGCCATGGCCAATCGCGCGCCCAGTCGGATCGACCATCTTCGGATAGTCGATCTTCTGCACTTCGACCTTGCCCGGCCCTTGATACACGACTCCTCGATTGCTGCTCATCACGTCTCCTGGTGAGTTGGCGCTGCGCTTGCCAGGTCGCGTACGCAGCGATACATGGAGCGTAGCCCGTCGCCCGCACCCTGCGATGTGCAAAAGCCGACGCACGCTTGTCGTGCGCCGACATCGGCCCGGCAAATCAGGCGATGCGGCGCGCGCCAGGCTACGAACGTGCGGCCGCGCTCCACTGCTGATAGTCGGCACGCGTCCAGTCGAGCGCTACGCCGATGCGCCGCGTGCCCGGCCGGATCTTCGGCTTGTGCACTTCGATCGTGAGCGAATCCAGCGCGGGCCACTCGCGAAACGCGAGCGCCGCCATATCGGCCACCAGCGTTTCGAGCAGCCGCGTATGCGGCTTCTTCGCGAGAAACTCGGCGATGCGCGCGCAAAAGCTCTCGTAATCGATCCAGGCGCTTTCTTCTTTCGGCATCGAGCGGTAGCCAAGCTGCGCGTCGATCACGAGCGGCTGCGGCTGCCCGTGCTCGTGCGGATGAATGCCGATGCGCGCGGGCACGCTCAGGCCTTCGACGAACACGCTCCAGCCGCGCCCGCGCGCGGGCCCGGCGTCAACGGCCACCAGCGCCGGATCGAAGGTTCCGTCGACGATCTTCATGATGCGAGCGGCGCCGCGGCGTCGAGCATGATGCGGCAGAAGTAGTCGGCGAAGCTGCGGCGCACCACGATCTCGAAGCGGTCCTCGCCGGTGGGGATCAGCACGATCGCGGCCTTGAAAAACACGCTCTGCGCGCATTGCCCTTCTTTGAACAGACGCGGATGCAGGTCGAGCGGGCAGCCGCGCGAAAGCACCTCGCGCGAGCGCGCGCCGTCGATCTCCACCACCGTGTAGCCGCTGCCCACGTCCACGGCAGCCGCGTAGGCCTCGCCGAATGCGGGGGCGAGCTGCGCTTCGAGCACGCCCGCCTGCACGGCCGCGTTCGAGCGCACGAGCCATTCGTCGGGGCCGAGCCACAGCACGTCGTAGCCGTTGCCGCGCGCCACCGTGTTGGGCTGCGCGGGCGGTTGGCAGCCCACCACCTGGGCGAACGCGTCGACAAAGGCGGGATCGCCCAGGTCGCCGCGCACGTTCACGAGATCGCGAAACGGCAGCTCGCGCATCGTGAACGCCTTCGAGCCACGGCCCTCCTGGGCCTTCACGAGCCCGGCCACGCCGACGAACGGCGACTCGAGCCGCACCGCTACCGCACGCTCCGCGAGGGGCACCGGATCCATCGTTTCATTCAACATGCTGACGCACCCCTTCAGTGTCATAGAAAATCGGGCTGGCGATCTTCGCCTTCACGCGCCGGCCATCGGCGAGCGAAATCACCACGTGTTCGCCGGTCTTGTTCAGGCCGCCCTTCACGACCGCGAGCGCAATCGAGCGATCGAGAATCGGGCTGTAGTAGCTCGACGTCACGTGGCCGAGCATCGGCGTGGTGCCGTCCGCTGCCGCGCGCGCATCCACAGCCACGATCTGGCCGCCCTCGGGCAGCACGAACTGCGCCTCGTCGGTTAGCAGTCCGACGAACTGCTTGCGCCCGTCCTTCGCGGTGTCCGAGCGCTTGAGCGAGCGCCGGCCCAGGAAGTCCTTGGTCTGCGAAACGAGCCCGCCCATGCCCAGATCGAACGGCGTGATCGAGCCGTCCGTATCCTGGCCGACGATGATGTAGCCCTTCTCCGCGCGCAGCACGTGCATCGTTTCCGTGCCGTACGGCGTGATGTCGAATTCGGCGCCCGCGGCCATCAGCGCTTCCCACACCGCGCGCCCCGCGTTGGCCGGCACGTTCACTTCGTAGGCCAACTCGCCCGAGAAGCTGATACGCATGACGCGCGCCTTCACGCCCGCCACCGTGCCGTTGCGATACGACATGAACGGGAACGCGGCGTTGTCGAAGTCGATGTCCTTGCACACCTTCTGCAGCACCTTGCGGCTCTTCGGGCCCACCACGGCGAAGGTCGCCCAGTGATCGGTCACGGAGGCAAGACGCACCTTCATGTCGGGCCACTCGGTCTGCAGCCAGCGCTCGAGCCACGTGAGCACGCGCGCGGCGCCGCCGGTCGTGGTCGTCATCATGTAGTGCTGGGGTCCGAGGCGCACCGTCACGCCGTCGTCGAACACCATGCCGTTCTCGTCGAGCATCAGGCCGTAGCGGCACTTGCCCACTTCGAGCTTGAGCCACGGGTTGGTATAGACCCAGTTCAGCAGCTTCGCGGCGTCCGGGCCCTGAATGTCGATCTTGCCGAGCGTCGACGCATCGAGAATGCCCACACTATTTCGTACTGCGAGGCATTCGCGCTTGAGCGCCGCGTGCATGTCCTCGCCGTTCTTCGGGTAGTACCAGGGGCGCTTCCAGTTGCCCACGTCCTCGAACAGCGCGCCATGCTCCTCGTGCCATTCGTGAATGCAGGTCTTGCGGATCGGGTCGAGGAAGTCGCCCAGTTCACGGCCCGCCACGGTGCCGAACGTGACCGGCGTGTAGTTCGGGCGGAACGTGGTCGTGCCGGTCTCGGGAATCGTCTTGCCGAGCGCGTCCGCGAGGATCGCCATACCGTTGATGTTGCCGAGCTTGCCCTGGTCGGTGCCGAAGCCCATCGCCGTATAGCGCTTGACGTGCTCGACCGACTCGAAGCCTTCGCGCGCCGCGAGCAGGATGTCCGAGGCGGCCACGTCGTTCTGAAAGTCGACGAACTGCTTCGGGCCACGCGGCGCGGCCTTGCGGCTGCCCACGAGCCACAGTGGCTGCAACGGCGTTTCGGCAATCTCGGCCGCCTTCGGCACTGGCGGACGCGTGACCTGGAGGCCCAGCGACCTGGTGGCGTCGATGCCCGCATCGACGGCCTGAGTGAGGCCGCGCGCGAGGCTGAATTCGCCCACCGCCGCGCCTACGCTCACTTCCTGCTGCACGCGCTTGCCCGGCGTAAAGCAGGCCTTCGCATCGTTCCAGTGCGCCTTGCCGCCCGACTGCGCGAACAGGTGCAGCACCGGGCTGAAGCCGCCCGACATCGCCACCAGATCGCACGGCAGGTCTGCCTGCTTCGCGCCGGTCTGGCCGTTCGTGTAGGCCACCACCTCGACCGAGCTCACGCGCAGCTTGCCGCGTGCGGCCATGATGGCCGCGTTATTCATGATCTTCACGCCCTGGCGGCGCGCGGCTTCCTGCAAGGCGCCCTTGCCCGGCGCACGCGAGTCGACCACCGTCACGTTCGCGCCGCAGGCCTTCAGGTCGAGCGCGCAGCGATAGCCCGCGTCGTTGTTCGCGAACACCACGGCATTGCGGCCCGGCAGCACGCCGTAGCGGTGAATATAGGTGGACACCGCCGAGGCCATCATGATGCCCGGCAGGTCGTTATTGCCGAACACGATCGGACGTTCGTGCGCGCCCGTGGCGAGAATCACGCGCTTCGCACGGATCTTCCAGAGCAGCTCGCGCGTGCCCTTGCGCGTCGAGACCGGCAGATGCTCGGTCAGGCGCTGCGTCACGGTCACGAGGTTGTGGTCCTGATAGCCGAAGGCCGTGCTGCGCGAAAGGATCTTCACGTCCGGCATCGCGGCAAGCTCCGCTTCGATCTTCTCGACCCACTGGATCGCCGCACGGCCGTCGATCTCGGTCTTGCACGACAGCAGGCTGCCGCCCAGTTCGCGCTGGTCGTCCACGAGAATCACGCGCGCGCCGGCAAGGCCTGCCGTATGCGCCGCCAGCAGACCCGTGGGGCCGCCGCCGACCACGAGCACGTCGCAATGCGCGAAGCACTTGTCGTAGCGGTCGCCATCGCGCACTTCGGGCGCCTTGCCCAGACCCGCCGCTTCGCGGATCTTCTCTTCGTACTTCGGCCACCATTTGCGCGGCCACATGAAGGTCTTGTAGTAGAAGCCCGCGGGCAGGAAGCGCGAGAACTTCTGGTTGACGGCCATGCGGTCGTGCTCGAGACTCGGCTCCGCGTTCACGCTGGTCGCGACGAGCCCCTGATAGAGCTCGATCTCCGTGGCGCGCGCATTGGGCACGGTGTACGCGCCGCGCTCGAGCTGCACCACGGCATTCGGCTCGGCCACATCGGCCGTCACGATGCCGCGCGGACGGTGGTACTTGAAGCTGCGCGCGACGAAGTGCACGTCGTTGGCGAGCAGCGCCGAGGCGAGCGTGTCGCCCTGGTAGCCCTGGTACGCGCGCCCGTTGAACGTGAAGGTCAGCGGGATCGCGCGGTTGATGCGCCCGCCGGCGCCGAGTCGGTTCTTCTGGCTCATCGCTGCTTGCTCCCTTGCGTGCTCTGCCTGGCGCCTTGCGGTGCGCCGTTTTGTGCTTTCGCCTGTGCGTTCACAGCCGAATTGGCCTTGCCAAACGTTTCGTAACCCTGAATCTCATAGGAAACCGTATCGCGCGTCACCATGAACCAGCGGCGGCAGCCCTGCGTGTGCAGCCACTGCTCCTTGTGCACGCCGCGCGGGTTATCGCGCATGAACAGGTACTCGCCCCATTCGCGGTCGCTCAGCGCGTCGGTGTCGAGCGGACGCGCGATTTCCGCCTCGCCCCCGCAGGTGAATTCGATTTCGGCGCGCGGCCCGCACCATGGGCATTCGATCAGCAGCATGTGGTGTTCTCCTAACGTTGGTGCGTGTTCAGTGCGCCACGGCAGCCGCGCCGTGTTCGTCGATCAGATGGCCGGTATAGAAACGGTCCAGCGAGAACGGCGCATTGAGCGGATGCGGTTCGTCGTTCGCGATGGTGTGGGCAAACGTCCAGCCCGAGCCCGGCGTGGCCTTGAAGCCGCCGGTACCCCAGCCGCAGTTGAAATAGAGGCCCTTCACGTCGGTCTTGCTGATGATCGGGCACGCGTCGGGCGAGACGTCGACAATGCCGCCCCACTGGCGATTCATGCGCACGCGCGAGAACACCGGGAACATTTCGACGATGGCCTGCAGCGTGCCTTCGATGATGTGGTAGCTGCCGCGCTGGCCAAAGCCCGTGTACTGGTCCACACCCGCGCCGATCACGAGGTCGCCCTTGTCGGACTGGCTGATGTACGCGTGCACCGCGTTGGACATGATGACCGAGTTGACCACCGGCTTGATGGGCTCCGAAACCAGTGCCTGCAGCGGATGGCTTTCGATCGGCAGGCGCACGCCGGCCATGTCGGCGAGCGTCGTGGTGTTGCCCGCCGCCACCACGGCCACCTTCTTCGCCTTGATGAAGCCCTTCACGGTGTCCACGCCGCTCACGCGGCCGCCGTCGCGGCGGATGCCCGTTACCTGGCAATTCTGAATGATATCCACGCCGTGACGGTCCGCGCCGCGCGCGAAGCCCCAGGCCACCGCATCGTGGCGCGCCACGCCGGCGCGACGCTGGATCGACGCGCCCAGTACCGGATAACGGCTGTTCAGATTGATCGTGGGCTCGATCTCCTTGATCTGCTGGGGCGTGAGGAACTCGGCGTCCACGCCGTTCAGGCGGTTCGCGTTCACGCGGCGCTCGGTGTCGCGCACGTCCTGCAGCGTGTGCGCGAGATTCATCACGCCGCGCTGGCTGAACATCACGTTGTAGTTGAGGTCCTGCGAGAGCCCTTCCCAGAGCTTCATCGCCTTCTCGTAGAGCGCCGCCGACTCGTCCCACAGATAGTTCGAGCGCACGATGGTGGTGTTGCGCGCCGTGTTGCCGCCGCCGATCCAGCCCTTCTCCAGAATCGCGACGTTCTTCACGCCGTGCTCTTTCGCGAGGTAGTACGCGGTCGCGAGACCATGCCCGCCGCCGCCGACGATCACGACGTCGTACTCCTTCTTCGGCTCAGGGCTCCTCCACTGCCGCTCCCAGTTCTCGTGATACGACAACCCGTTGCGGAACAGACTGAATATCGAATAGCGGCTCATCTTGCGGACCCCTTGCTCGTTACCATTAGCATTCGATGACGTTCACGGCCAGACCGCCGCGCGACGTCTCCTTGTATTTCGTTTTCATGTCGGCGCCCGTCTCGCGCATCGTCTTGATGACGTTGTCGAGCGTGACGTAGTGCTGGCCGTCGCCCTTGAGCGCCATGCGCGAGGCGTTGAGCGCCTTGATCGCGCCCATCGCGTTGCGCTCGATGCACGGGATCTGCACGAGCCCGCCCACCGGATCGCAGGTCATGCCCAGGTTGTGCTCCATGCCGATCTCGGCCGCGTTCTCCACCTGCGAGGGCGTGCCGCCCATCACCGCCGCGAGCGCCGCCGCCGCCATCGAGCACGCCACGCCCACCTCGCCCTGGCAGCCCACTTCGGCGCCCGAGATCGAAGCGGTTTCCTTGTAGATGATGCCGATGGCCGCCGCGGTGAGCAGGAAATCGATAATGCCCTTCTCGTTCGCGCCCGGCACGAATTTCACGTAGTAATGGAGCACCGCGGGAATCACGCCGGCCGCGCCGTTGGTGGGCGCCGTGACGACACGGCCGCCCGCCGCGTTTTCCTCGTTCACGGCCATCGCGTAGAGATTGACCCAGTCGAGCATCGAAAGCGGATCGCGCAGCGACTCCTCCGAGCGCGAGCGCAGATGCACCGAAAGATCGGCGGCGCGGCGCTTCACGCCCATCGGCCCGGGCAGCTCGCCGTGCATCTTGCAGCCGCGTTCCACACAGGCGGCCATCGTCTTCCAGATGCCAAGCAGCCCTTCGCGTACGTCCTCGGGCGGGCGCGCCGCGCATTCGTTGGCGAACGTCACTTCCGCGATCGAAAGACCGCTTTCGCGGCACACGCGCAGCAGGTCGTCGCCGGTACGAAACGGATACGGCATCTCGCGGCCGCTGCGCACGCCATTCACGCGGTCGCCTTCGCGGTTCACCACGAAGCCGCCGCCCACCGAGTAATACTCTTTTTCGACCAGCAACTGACCGTTTTCGTCGAAGGCCTGAAAGCGCATGCCGTTCGAATGCAGCGTGTTCGCGCCGCCCATGGTCTTGCGAAAAAAGCCGATGCCTTCCTTTTCGTCGAAGCGGATCGACTGCTTGCCGAGCAGCACGAGGGTCTTTTCCGCGCGAATGGCGGCAAGGCGCGGCTCGATGCGGTCCGGATCGATCGTATCGGGCAGGTTGCCTTCGAGGCCGAGCAGCACGGCCTTGTCGGTGCCGTGGCCTTTGCCCGTGGCGCCGAGCGAGCCATAGAGCTCGATCTTCACGCGCCGCACGAAGGCGAGCAGATTGGCGTCCTCGATATGGGACGCGAAGCGGCAAGCGGCGACCATCGGGCCAACCGTATGCGAACTCGACGGACCGATCCCGATCTTGAACAGGTCGAAGACGCTGACGTTCATCTAACTTCCCTCACCTGGCTGTATCTGACTGAAGCGTGGAATGGCTCGAAATGGCACGGCCGACGTTAGACGCAAGTAAATCAAAGAGCCCGCTGCGTCAGATAGAACAAAAACGCCATTGGCGTTGGATGGCCCCGCCAGCCGGGCTTTCGCGCCGATTGGAATTGCGCTTTGGCGATGGTTCGCGACGCAAAAGCGCAAGTCGGCGGGGCAGCCGTCATGGCCGCTCCGCCCGCGCTCGAAGACGATTGCTGCACCGCAGCGCGAGAGCGCGGCGAGCCACGCGAAGCGCGCGGAAGCATCCCAAAGCCCCTCAAAGCTCCAAAGCGCCCCGAAGCGCCCCAAAGCGCTCAGAACGAATGCCGCATGCCGATGCGGACGTCGGCCTGGGTCGTGGTCGAAGACGGCGTGAAGCTGTAGCCGATCACGGCGTCCACGCCCTGCGAGGCCTTGAGCCAGTCGCCCGAGAGATACACCTCGGTACGCTTCGAGAGCAGGTAGTGCAAGCCCGCCGAAAGCTGGTTCCAGTGATGGCCGTCGAAATGCGTGTACTGGTAGCCGCCGATCAGGCTCACGGTGGGCGTGACCTGCCAGTCCGCGCCGCCTTCGGCCACCTGCATGTGCTCGCTCTGGCCCAGCGCCTTGATCTGCGTGTACGTGAAGTCGCCCATCAGCGTGACGGGACCGATCACGTAGCTCGCGCCCGCGCCGAACGCGCCCTGCTTGTCCACCGCAAACGCCGTGTTTGCATAGAGGTCGGTGACGGCGCCCGTGGCGGGGTCCACGCTCACGGTGGGCTGGCCGAAGAACGAATGCACGCCGATCATCGCGTAGGGGTCGAACGCGTAGATACCGGAGGGGTTGTTCAACTGCGTGTAGGCCGTGCCCGCCGAAAACCCGCCGTTCTGATATTGCGCGCCCACGCTCCACGCGCTGCCCGTATGGAACGCTCCCGGCGTATTGCTGAACGAATACATGCCGCCGAACTGGAAGCCGCCGTACGTGTTCGACGTGAACTTCACGGCGTTTTGCAGATGGTCGCCGTTCATGCGGTCGAAGTCGCCCTGGTTGATGGCGTAGCCGCTCGCCCATGCCGTGACGTTGTACTGGTAAACCATGTCTTGCGTCAGATCGGGCTGGTTGCCGAACGTGAGCGTGCCCCAATCGCTCTGCAGACCTACATATGCCGCTCGCCCGAACAGCGAGCCGCCGTTGGCGAGCTCGCCATTGCCCACGTGAAAGCCGCTTTCCAGCTCGAAGATGGCCTTGTTGCCGCCGCCCAGGTCTTCGGTGCCCTTGATGCCCCAGCGGTTCGCGTAGGAAATGCCGTCGTCGAACTTCACCTGATGCGAGCCGCCCGCATTGGTGGCGTAGGTCACGCCCGCATCGATGATCCCGTACATCGTCACGCTGCTCTGGGCCTCGCTCCTAGCCGAGAGCGCAGCCAACGCGAGCGCGATGCCAGTCAGTGCCGCCGCTTTCACTTTCTTCATGGTGTGGGTCTCTCTTGCCTTGCGTTACGGTTGATGGACCGCATAGAACACCTGCGAAACGCGTGCGAAACCGTGAGCCGGTTGCGCGCTTCATGCGGATCGAGAGAACATACAAATCCAGATCTCAGCCGACTTGTTCGCAGGCGACGCGTACTTGGGGAAAAGCGCCGCCCCACCACCACTGTGTTTTTCTTGATTGATCGTTCAATAAAAAACGACTAGAGTAAGGACCTTCCACGAGCGCCCAGAAGCATCGAATCGCCATGCCCAAGATCGGAATGCGCGACGTCCGTCGCGCACAACTCATTGATGCGACCCTGCAATCGATCGACCAGTCCGGACTCTCGGGCACGACGCTTGCCACGGTCGCGCAGCACGCGAACATCTCGACCGGGATCGTCAGCCACTATTTCGGCGGCAAGGATGGCCTGCTCGAGGCCACCATGCGCCACATCCTGCGCGATCTCTGGGAGGCCACCATGCGCCGCCGCACAGCGGCGAGAGACGAGCCGCGCGCGCGCTTGCGCGCCATCGTCGCGGCGAATTTCGACGTTTCGCAGGTGAATACGCCGGTGATGAAGACCTGGCTCGCGTTCTGGGCCGAGAGCATGCATCAGCCCGCGCTGCGCCGCCTGCAACGCGTGAACACGCGCCGGCTCTATTCGAACCTGTGCGCGGAATTCGAAAAGGTCTTGCCGCACGCGGCGTCGCGGCGCGCAGCCAGCGGCCTCGCGGCAATGATCGACGGCCTGTGGCTGCGCGGCACGCTGACCGGCGAACCGCTCGACACCAAGGCCGCCCTGCGGGTCGCCAACGAATACATCGATCTGATGCTCGAAATGCGCGCCAGGGCGCGCGCGAGCAAATCCGCCTAGCCCGGAGTCACCCACCATGTCTGTTTATCCGCTCGAACGCCTCTTTATCGACGGCGCATTCACCGACGCCACCAGCGGCGAGACCTTCGAAACGCGCGACCCCGCCACGGGCGAAACGCTCGCGACCGTGCAGCAAGCCAGCGCCGCCGACATCGAGCGCGCCGTGCAATCGGCACGCAAGGGCCAGCGCGTGTGGGCCGCCATGACGGCCATGGAGCGCTCGCGCATCCTGCGCCGCGCAGTCGAATTGCTGCGCGCGCGCAACGACGAACTCGCCGCGCTGGAAACGCGCGACACCGGCAAGCCCATTGCGGAAACTCGCGCCGTCGACATCGTCACGGGCGCCGACGTGATCGAGTACTACGCCGGTCTCGCGACCGCGATCGAAGGCCAGCAAATTCCCTTGCGCGAAGATTCGTTCGTCTACACGCGCCGCGAGCCGCTGGGCGTCACGGCCGGCATTGGCGCCTGGAATTACCCCATTCAGATCGCGTGCTGGAAGTCGGCGCCCGCGCTGGCCGCCGGCAACGCCATGATCTTCAAGCCGAGCGAGGTCACGCCGCTGTCCGCCTCGAAGCTCGCCGAGATCTATCTCGAAGCGGGCCTGCCGCCGGGCGTGTTCAACGTCGTGCAAGGCGATGCGCGCGTGGGCGCGATGCTCAGCACGCATCCCGGCATCGAGAAAATCTCGTTCACGGGCGGCGTGGAAACGGGCAAGAAAGTGATGGCCGCGGCCGGTGGCTCGTCGCTGAAGGAAGTGACGATGGAGCTCGGCGGCAAGTCGCCGCTGATCGTGTTCGAAGACGCCGACCTCGATCGCGCCGCCGACATCGCGGTCACCGCCAACTTCTTCAGCTCGGGCCAGGTCTGCACCAACGGCACGCGCGTGTTCGTGCACGAATCCGTGCTCGCCGCATTCGAGGCACGCGTGCTCGAACGCGTCGCGCGCATCCGCGTGGGCCATCCCGGCGACCCCGCCACCCATTTCGGCCCGCTCGCCAGCGCGGCGCAGCTCGACAAGGTGCTCGGCTTTATCGAGAGCGGCAAGCGCGAAGGCGCGCGGCTGCTCGCGGGCGGCGCACGCCTCGTGGAAGGCGAATTCGCGCGCGGCCAGTATGTGCAGCCCACCGTATTCTCGGACTGCCGCGACGACATGAAGATCGTGCTCGAGGAAATCTTCGGCCCGGTCATGAGCATTCTTTCCTTTACTGAGGAATCCGAAGCCGTTGCGCGCGCGAACGACACGGTCTACGGTCTCGCCGCCGGCGTCGTCACCGAAAGTCTGTCACGCGCGCATCGCGTGATTCACAAGCTCGAAGCCGGCATCTGCTGGATCAACACCTGGGGCGAGTCGCCCGCCGAAATGCCCGTGGGCGGCTACAAGCAATCGGGCGTGGGGCGCGAGAACGGTATCACGACGCTGGAGCACTACACCCGCATCAAATCCGTCCAGGTCGAACTGGGACCGTATCGGCCCGCGTTTTGAGGGAATTCGAGGGATTTCGAGGAGCACGGCATGGCAGCGCAAGCGTACGACTACATCATCATCGGCGCGGGATCGGCGGGCAATGTGCTCGCCACCCGGCTCACCGAGGACCGCGACGTCACGGTCCTGCTGCTGGAAGCAGGCGGTCCCGACTACCGTCTCGACTTCCGCACGCAGATGCCCGCCGCGCTCGCGTATCCGTTGCAGGGCCGCCGCTACAACTGGGCCTACGAGACCGACCCCGAACCGTTCATGGACAATCGGCGCATGGAGTGCGGGCGCGGCAAGGGGCTCGGCGGATCGTCGCTCATCAACGGCATGTGCTATATCCGCGGCAACGCGCTCGACTACGACGGCTGGGCCGAGCGCAAAGGGCTGGAAAACTGGAGCTATCTGGATTGCCTGCCGTACTTCCGCAAGGCGGAAACGCGCGACGCGGGCGCGAACGATTATCACGGCGGCGACGGCCCCGTGCACGTCACCACGAGCAAGCCCGGCGTGAACCCGCTGTTCGAAGCGATGATCGAGGCCGGCGTGCAGGCGGGCTATGCGCGCACGGACGATCTCAACGGCTACCGCCAGGAAGGCTTCGGGCCGATGGACCGCACGGTCACGGCAAAAGGCCGGCGCGCGAGCACCGCGCGCGGCTACCTGGACCAGGCGAAGCAGCGCCCCAACCTGGAGATCGTCACGCACGCGACCACCGACCGGATTCTCTTCACCGGCAAGCGCGCGAGCGGCGTGGTCTTTCTCCACGGCAACGCCCAGGTCACGCGTCATGCGCGCCGCGAAGTGCTGGTGTGCGCGGGCGCGATCGCTTCGCCGCAGCTGCTGCAGCGCTCGGGCGTGGGCCCCGGCGCGTGGCTGCGGGAGCTCGATATTCCGGTCGTGCTCGACCTGCCGGGCGTGGGACAAAATCTTCAGGACCACCTGGAAATGTACATGCAGTACGAGTGCAAGGAGCCCGTTTCGCTCTACCCGGCACTGCTCATGCGCAATCAACCCGCCATCGGGCTCGAATGGATGCTGCGCGGCACCGGCATCGGCGCGAGCAATCATTTCGAGGTGGGCGGCTTTATCCGCACGCGCGACGACGACCCGTGGCCCAACATCCAGTATCACTTCCTGCCCGTTGCGATCAATTACAACGGCACCAACGCGATCAAGATGCATGGCTTTCAGGCGCACGTCGGCTCGATGCGCTCGCCTAGCCGCGGCCGCGTGAAGCTGCGTTCGCGCGATCCGCGCCAGCATCCCTCGATCCTCTTCAACTACATGTCCGAAGCGCTCGACTGGCGCGAGTTCCGCGACGCCATTCGCATCACGCGCGAGATCATCGCGCAGCCGGCGCTCGACCGTTACCGGGGTCGCGAACTGAGCCCCGGCGCCGGGCTCAAGACCGACGCGCAGATCGACGCCTTCGTGCGCAACCGCGCGGAGACGGCCTATCACCCGTCCTGCTCGTGCGCAATGGGCTACGACGACATGGCCGTGGTGGACGCCGAAGGCCGCGTGCATGGCATCGACGGATTGCGCGTGGTGGATGCGTCGATCATGCCGCGCATCACCACCGGCAACCTCAACGCGCCGACCATCATGCTCGCCGAGAAGATCGCCGACCGCATTCGCGGCCGCCAGCCGCTCGCGCGCTCGACGGCTCCGTATTACGTGGCGAATGGGGCGGCGGCGAGAAGCGGGGATTTGCCGCTGCGGCCAACCGGAGCAACGGTGATGGAAGCGGCGTCAAGCGGGGAGAAGAGGAAGGTGCACGCGATATCGTAACCTTCGCCAGTGCATCGGATACCTGAATAATCGGGTATCCGCCGCAGGCCGGAATCGAAGCGCGAAGAGTGGCGCAAAGCGCGGCGATTCCGGCCTGCTTGCGTTTATACGAGTGAAATACGCAAGGACTTGCCGCATGCCGCTGCGTATTTGCGCAGCGTCGCTAGCGACGATTCCAAGCGAGACACCGCAGACGTGGTGGTGCCCATGCGAATACGCTCGCGTCCCATCGGGTCTGGTTATGCTCCACGGGGCGCGCAGCGCCGCCGGATGTGAGGGCGCCTTGTCACTTTGTTCGGCGGCGCGAGGTGACAGACGCTCCTATACCTTCCCCCCTAAACGGCTGGTTGTGGACTGAGTCACACCGGCGGTTTGAGCGGCTTTCTTTTGCCTACTTTTCTTTGCCGCTGCAAAGAAAAGTAAGTGCCGCCCCACACAGGGGAAACATCAAGTCTCAGGTGCAAAGAGCCAGAACCCTTGCCCATCAAGGCCTTCGCGGGAATTAAACTAGGTTCGCTGAGGGAGGATTTGATACGCGAGGACTTCATGAGGACTACGGTCGCGCGCTTTCGGCAAAACATCCAGAACGCGCGCGGTAACGTTCGATGGACGACTGACGAAGGGGCTCCAGCCTGTCTGGATGGAGCGCGGTCGTGGTGTTTAGAACTGCGCCGTTACCTGAAAGCCCAGCAACACGCTCGGCGCGGGAAAGCCGGACGGCGCGTAGATCGGCGTACCCGCGAATACGTCATAGCTGTATGCCCCGAGCCGCCACAGCACTGAGCCCTTCAGGCCGATGGCCTCACCCGCGAGTTGCGTGCCGTGCTATTCCCACTCCGCTACGCCACCATGCCGCGAGCAGGTGCCGGAATGGTGCTGGCTGAAGCTGTAGCTTCCATCGCGGCAATGTGCGGTTGCGCCAGGCGGCACTGCGCCATCTTCCGTTGTTGCCGGTGAATGTACGTTATGGCCGTCGTGGTTGATGTAGTGTCCGTGGGAAGTAAGGTCGGACTCGTCCGGCTGTGTCCAGGTATCTTGAGCCGATGTCCGCGCGCAAACCGGCTGCGTAATCAGCGCTGCCGCTGCAAGAGCGAGCGTGGCAGCTATTTTTGCGCGAGTAACATTACTTGGTTTCATGGGAAAGGAAATCCAATCTGGCAATATTCTCGATGTAGTTATCTGCTCGTGACTCGCTGACGGAAGCCCGCATGCTGCGGGCTGGTTTCATCGTCGAACTAGCGTTGGTTTATAAGTTAGCGCTCGGGCAACGACAGCAGATTGTCAGTCTTGCGGCCATCCGCGACGGTCTGGACGTACTCAATACGTCCGTTGTTATGTACATGCACCCATGCACTTTTCCCGTTCGGGTTGCGATCAGGACACCAAACACTATTTGGCCCATGCTTGTTGATGTACTCCACCATCTCCTGACGGGTAGACACTCCGGTTGTGGTCGTTTCCTTCCGGTCAACTACCTTGACCCACCACAGTTGCGAAATGTGTTCGTGACCTTGACCGCCGGCCATACGTCGTGCAGTGCATTTGTATGTAACGCTCATACGACTCCTTGCTTGAAGTGTGGACCCGCCAACGTCGCCGGATGTCGTCCGGCGACCCGTACAACACACAGAATCAGAATTGCGCAGTTGCCTGAAAGCCTAACGTAACGCTCGGCGCGGGAAAGCCGGACGGCGCATAGATCGGCGTACCCGCGAACACGTCGTAGCTATACGCACCAAGTCGCGTTTGGACTGACCCTTTTATGCCAATGGCCGCGCCTGCGAGCTGCGTGCCCGCGAGGAACGCCGTAGACGGGCCCCACACATGGCCGTAGTCGATGCCCGCGTAGAGCACCTGTCCCGACTGCCCGATCGGATACTGAAGCTCGTTGCGCCAGTAGAAACCTTTCTCGGCCGCCAGCATGGTTTCGCCACTGAAGCCGCGCACCGTGTAGCGGCTCCCGATGGTCAGGTCGTCAATGTAGTTAAGTTCGTCGTTGGTGAACTGTCCGTGCAGCGTGCCGACATACTGGAACTTCTGACCGGCCACGGCGAACGGCACCGAAAGATTCGCGTCGAGCGTCGCCATGTGAAAGTAGTAGGTCGGCCCGCTTGCTGAATTCGGCATCGCCCCAAGCGCACCGATTCCCTGCCGGTAGGCGAGCGTACCGTCAAACTGCGCTGCGCCGAAGTAATGCCGATTGGTCAGTCCCGCTTCAATGAACGTATTGTCGCGATACTGCTGCGGAATCTCGGTGTCCTCGATGAAGCTCGCCCCGAACCGCTTGATAAGCTGGAACTCGACTCCCGATTTGTCGCTCTGGCTACGGTAGAAAACCCGCTCCAGTTTCAGGCCCGCCGTCTGCGCGTTGCCGCTCGATACGAAGGTCTGGTTGACCCCGGCGATCTGCTGGTAATACGTGTTCGTGTAGCCGAACAGCGTGCCGGTCCAGTAGCCCCACGGAATCGAGTACGAGGCGTTCCAGCCGTGCGTGCCGAGCGAGTGGTTGCCGAACTGCAAGTCCTGGTTATAGCCTGCCGAGAGGACATCGTTCAGGCCGAGCATGTTGTACAGGCCAAGCGACACATTGCCGAGGTATCGGCCCGTCGCATCGGTGCCCGAGTTGTCGGCCGATACCACGAGCGACCAGGGCTTTGTGCGCTTTGCCGTAATGACGACATCGCTTTCGCCCGGATTGGTGCCGGGCACAATCTGCATCGACGCATCCTGGTTCGGTACGCGCTTCATCTGCTCCAGACCTTGCTCAAGCTCGCGCAGTTGAAGCACATCACCATCGCGCGCGGGAAACGCAGTTTTCCAGGTGCCGCGCGTAGTCTCGTCGGCGAACTTCAGATGGCGGATGGTACCCGGCACGAGGGAGAACTTCAGCGTGCCTTTCGAGAGGTCCTGAGCCGGCAGCAGGACGCGCGTCGTGATATAGCCGCGGCTGAGTATCACGCCTTGCAGCCCCTTGGTGAGCATGTCGACGCCCTGTTTGCCGACGCATTGGCCCTCATAGTGCTGCAGCCAGTCGTGCAGGAACGAGAACGGGTCCATCGGCAGGACAGACGCGCCTTTCACGCGGTCCACTTCGGGCAACGTATCGGGCACCTCGACAGTGAACGAGTCGATACGAAAGCACGGCGTCTCGACGGGCAGCACGGGGTACTCCCCGACGACAGGAGTGGTCGAGCGTACAACCGGCGCGGCGACAGTCGCCGCACGTTGCTCCGCGTCGCGCCGCTGCTCGATCTGCTGTTGCTGTTCAGCGTTCGTGCGGGCCAATACATCGGGCGGAGTCTGCGCGCTCGAAACGAGCGATACCAAGGCTGTAAGCGGTAGCGCCGCCAGCTTTACATGAGGTTTCATACCGTATTCTTATTTTCAATGGCGATGTTAGTGAAAAGCAAAATCCCTTATTTTTATTCTTCAAGCAACATCGCCATCACGTACTGCTTCAGGCAATTCCTTTGGTTCGCGAACCTGCAAAACAGTGCAGCCAGCGACAAAAAATAAGAAAATTTTGAAAAGCATCCCTAGCGAATTTTTCTCACCATTCTCTATAGACAAGAACAACGATATCGCAACGTATACGAAAAAAAATATTGCGATAATAGAATGAAATCTTATTCATAGTTGGCGTTTACTGAAAAAAGGCAGTCCCTTATATGCTCTCTGTGCCTTATACATCTCATAGATGTAGACAAGTAGAAACCCAAAAAATAAGAGCAACACTTTCACAAGTGCAGCGGGCCAGCTTTGCCCTCTCGCAAGAGAAAACAGCACTAAAACGATCCCGACATGTACGTAGAGTTTGATGCTTTTTGAAACTCTTTGCCATGCTCGCTCATAGATCCGCTGCACTTTGAATCCCCAATTTTCTTAGCAGATGTTGTCCGAAACAAAAGGCTAAGACCCCTCTTCATTTTTCGCGGTTGAGTGTTGATCTTCACGCCCTTTCTTTGCGATGCGTAAGATATCCATAATCAACTTGAATGTAATTGCTGCAAATAAGGTTACGTAAAGGGGCATGCCCGATAAGGCCGGCCTCCAGCCTGCCCCCTGTGCAATCGATACGATCACAAAGGCAACGACAATCCCCGCTAAGGACAAGTATGCCTTGACGTATAAGCGAATCAGTTTTGCCTTTTCATCTTTCATCATTTGGATAATTTATTCTGAATAGCCGTTTGAACTGGACCGGCCGCCCCTTGAATCGCTTGATTCAAAGCGCCACCTAGCGGACCAGGCAGAGCCAGTTTTACGCCCGATCCCATAATCGATGCAAGTGTACCCCCCGCAGCGGCTGCGTCGGGACTACTACCGGTCATGCCAGCAGCTCCGAAAGAGCCAACGCCAGTTACGGCCCCGTTGTAGACCGTTGAAGCAATCTTCCCAGCCGCTCCCATTCCAGCGATCGCTGCGTCACCTATAGCAAAAGGTGCACTCAGACCACCAACGATTCCAGCTATATACGAGTTGGTTACGTTTGGCGCGTCCTTACTCGCGCCGGTCTCAAAGTTATAGTAACTTCCCGCATAATCATATCCGCCCGCAAGAAGGGCCGCAGTTATGGCTTCTGGACCGAGTGCAACTACAGCAGCTGCGGGCGCGCCGTACAACGCGCCAGTTTGCATGTTCTGAGATGCCGCTTGCGCATTCGCACCCGTAGCATTCATCTCGGCCGTCATTACCGTTTCATTGCACGGCCCCATCGCCGTACAGGAGGAAGGTACGAGACTTTTTTTCTTCGTTAGCGGATTGAGCTGCTGGTTGTAAAGCTGCACGTTCGACGCCGTCGACGCGCCTGCCGTACCACCTACCAATGCTCCTCCCAGGCCCGCCACGACATTTCCAGCAAGGTTGCCGATCAGGGCCGAACCTGTTTCCGATTCGACGCCCTGCGCAATGTCGTTCAATCCTTGTGCAGCCTTCGAGGCCAGCCCCGCGCCGAGGCCACCGCCCACCGCTGTAAAGACGCTACCGCCCCCGAGGCCACCAATGAGCGCGCCACCGGCTGCCTGCAACAAGGCACGGCTGTTTCCACCTTCGGCCCACGACGCATCCGTGGCCTGCTTGCTGTCCGCATACGCCCCGATGCCTTGCGCGACCACTTGACCTGCCGCCTGCGCAGCCTGCATGGTGTCGGCCTGCTGGTTCAGGACCGCGTTCACATCCGGCGTACCGGCTACGGTGCCGTTGGTGTTGGTCGTATCGCGGCTCAGCGTCGATACGTCCTGCGTCTGTGCTGCCTGGCTCGTGATGTTGATCGAGCCCGCACCGATCGCGCTGCGCGTGGTAGCGCTCGAGTCACCGCTTTCGTTCTGCGACATCATCGGCGACACGCCGCCCGTTCCACCTACCGAGCCTGGACCAAGAGCCTTGCCCGTACTGCCAACGCCCACGCCTGCGCTTATACCATTGCTCGTCGCGTCATAGTGCGACTGGTTCTGGATATCGCTGTAGGTCAGCGTGCCGGTCGTGAGGCTGTTCTGCGACGGATCGGCCGTGCTGGAGATTACTGCGCCAGTCAGGTTCGTGTTGCCCTTCACATTGACGTCGAAGCCACCACCACCAGCCTGAATACCGGCCTGTTCATTGACCTGCGCGTAATTGCCATCAGCGTGCCCATTTTGCGCGCTGAAGCTCGCGCTGCCGCCAGCTTCGCTGATGCTGAAGCCACCGCCCGCGCTGCTCTGGTGCGCGGCGCTCACCGTCGTATCCTGGACGCTCTGGATATTGAGGTTGCCGCCCACGTTCGCGTTCACCGTGCCACCGGTCACGTCCGAGCCGACGATATTCGTGTCCCCGCCGCTCGCAATCGTGACGCTGTTGGTGCCATTGATGTGCGTATTGTTCTGCATCGCTGCATCACTGTTCGCATCACCATGTGCATTCTGCATCGAGGCTGATACACCAAAACCGTTCGTCGTGAGGGACACGCCAACACTCGAACTGCTCGAACTGTTCGAGCTACGCGTTGAATCGGTGTTCGTGGTGTTCACGAGATTGACCGCGTTCTTCGCGGTGAGCGCTACATCGGTCGCGCTCACGTTCGAACCGGCGATCGTAATGTTGCCGCTGCCCGGCGTGCCGTCTCCCGTCGCCGTAAAGCTCGCCTTGCCACCTGCCTGCACGGTCGAGCCAACCTGTGTTGTCTGGTCCTCGCTCGCAGTGCTGCTGCTGTGGCTCGATCCGACGCTCACCTGAATACCGATACTCGGGCTCGGGCCCGCCAGTGCACCGCCCGTCACCCCGGCAACGGCAATAGCCGCATCTCCGCCCGCAGCGATGGCGTGCAGTGCCGTTGCGCGGCCGTCGCTGTTGCCGCTGGCGAGCGCCTGTCCCTGCTGGTATGCACCGTTGATTGCATCGCCGACGCTGCCGCCAAGCCCGATGGATAGACCGCTGCTGCTCGTTTGCTGCGACTGGCTCGTATGACTCGTATCGGTGGCTGCATTGATGACGACGTTCGCAGCCGTGCCCGTGATGTCCTTTGCGGCGATCAGGTCGCTGCCCGTCACGGTCAGGTTGTTGCCTGCCTGGATCGAAACGTTGCCAGTCAGTGACCCGACCAGGCTCCCGTTATTCGTGACGCTCGACTCCTGGTCGGTCTGCGCCACCTTGTTGCTGCCGACCGTCACCGTCAGGCCGCCCGTGCCCAAGCCTGAATGCTGCTCCTGATAGCTGCCAGACGACTGCATGGTGTCCTGCGTCGTGGTGATGTTCACATCATGCGCGGCGCTCAGCGCCACGTCATTCGTGCCGACAATCGTGCTACCCGCCACGTTGATATCGTGACCGCTGCCGATGTTCACGCCGTCCGCAGAAATCGTGCTGCCAAGAGACTGTGTGGTGGTCGTGTCACGGGAGCTTTCGACTGACTTGCTGCTGACAACGTGACTATGGCTGGCCGTCTGCTGCGAGTCAGAAACCTGCGTGGCGGTGGTCGCGCCGATGTTCACATCATTCGCCGCCAGCAGGTTCGCATTGCCCTGGGTCAGCACAATCGAACTACCATTGACGTTGATGTTGTTGCCCGACACCACGTTCAGCGTATTGCCGCTCGTGAGCGTCGTGCTGGTAAGCGCGTCGGACGAAAGATGCTCGGATGCGGAGTAGGTGACGTGGTTGTCGCTGCCCGCGCTGCTGCTATCGACGGTGGACGTGGTGGTGGCCGCCTGCAACGTCACGTCGCCCTTTGCGGCGATGGTGCCGCCACCGCCCAGGTTGATGCTCGCGCCGGTTGCCGTCAGGTTACCGCCGACACCAATCTGCGACACGCCACCCACGTTCACGGAACTGCCGGTCGCGCTGTTGAAGTTCGTATCCGATACGCCGTTCGCGCCGTGAACCACCTTCTGTTCGCCGGTTTGCACGGTGCCAATGTCGTAGTTGCCGCCCACGGCCATGCCGAGGTTGCCGCCAACATTGAGATTGGCTCCGTTCTGCTCGAAGTTGCCACCCGTCACAATCGTGGCGTCGCCCTTGACGTTCAGGCTCGCAATGGGACCGAGTGTGGTCGTGGTGCGCGTGGCACCCGTCGCGCTGACCTGGTTGACGGTATTCGTCGCCGTATTGAGCAGCAGGTTGCCGCCTGCGTTCAGCGCGAGGCTACCGGCATTCACGGTCGCCGAAGTGAGGTTGACATCGCCCGTTGTTCCCAGCGACATGAGGCCGCCGCTTTGCAGCGTGCCGAACGCATTGTTGATGGACTGGCCGTTGATCGTCAGTGTATTGCTGGCCTGCATCGTGCCGCTGTTCGTGAAGGTCTGCGCATTCTGCAGGTCAATATCGGTTGCCCCGATAAGCGGGCCGTTCATGTTCTGCTGGCTGGCCTGCGCCAGATAGACGACCGGCACGAGCACCGACTGTCCGTCCACGACCTCCGTTTGCATGATGACCACGTTGGTCGTGAGCGCGGCGACCTGCTCGGGAGACAGCGCCATACCGAGGGGCAGGTTCAGCGATCCGGCAAGCGATGCGCCCGCTGCGAGCAGCGCCTGATACATCGATTGCGTGTTGGTGTATGGGCCGAGTACGGCCTTGCCAGTGAGCGACGTAATCTGGTTCTGCACGAGCTGCTGCTCGTACAGGCCATCGCCCAGGCGCTTTTCCACGGTCTGCGGATTCAGGCCAAGCTGTTGCAGATAGTAGTCGCTCGACAGGAACGTTTTCGCGTTCGTGAATGCCGGGTTCGTCTCGATCAGGTACGGTGCGTTCGGCGCCGTATCGCGGCTGAACAGGCCGCCCTGGGGAATCGTCAGATTGGAGAGGACACTGACCGCCGTGGCGCGCGCAATGACCGGATCTACGTTGGCTGCGCTGCCATTGACCGACGCGGCGCCGCTTTTCGAGCCGCTCGCGTTTCCGCTCAACCCGCCAACATTGACGCCGCCGATCGACTGGCCCGCTGCGAGCCCGAGCGACGGAATGCCCGCATTGCCCGCCGTGTTGTTGATGCTCACGCCGGTACCCGACAGCGTGCCGCCCGCGACGAACGTCGATTCGTAGCTCGGCAACGCGTAGTAACGGATATCTGCCGGGGCCACCTGGTAGCCACCGGGATTGCCGGTAACGAATGTGGCATTGCCGAACGGCAACTGCCAGTTGTATTCGGAGTTGTCGTAGTTGTTGTAGTGATACTGGCCCGAATACGTGACCTGCACCTCGGGCGCGGTCTGCCCCTGCCAGCTATTCTGGTCGAGCGACACGGGCGCGGCAATGTTGCCCACGGCAGCGACTGCGCTCCAGTAGTTCTGGAACAGGCCCACATTCGATGCGTCGAGATTCCCGCCCGAAATGATCTGCGCCTGCGGACTGATGGACGCGATCAGGTTCGCCACCGCGACGCCCGTGTAGGTCGTGTACTGATAAGTCGAGTTCCACTGGCCGCCATGGGGCGGATCGGGATAGACGCCGCCGATACAGCTTGCACAAGGCGTGCCGATCTGGCCCGTCGTGCCCGAGAGGCTGATACCAAGCTGCGCCAGCAGCGCGGGATCGACCGACTGGTTAAAGCCGGTGGTGGTCATGACACGGCGCGTGTTTGTGACCTGGTTCGCGTACAGCGCCATGTCGCCCGAGGACTGGATGAGCGCCGACACGTTGTCGATCAGGTTCGCGTTGGTGTAATTGCCGCTGGCATCCTTGCCGCCAGCAAGGACGACCTTGCCAAGACCGAAAATCGCGGTCGTCGCCTGCGTATCGGTTGCCGTGGTGTCGTCGCGGTTCTCGATATCGTTCGACAGCAGTTCAAGCGTGCCGTTGCTGTCCGTTGCGCCGATGAGCGCGGTCGGCCCCGTGTTCGACAACGTTTGCGTGGCATTGAGCGAAACACTGCCGCCCACGATTGCGCCCGTATTTTCCAGCGTGTTCGAGTGCGTGGTGAGCGTACCGCCCGCCATCATCGTGCCGCTGTTCGCAATGTCGTTCGCGTTGACGTCCAGGTTATCGGCTGCTTCGAACGTCGCGGAATTGGAGAACGTGCCAGGCAGCGTAAAAGACAGGTCGTGCCCGGCCGTGAACTGCATATCCGGCGTCGGCGCAAAATCGCCTTGCACAGTCACGGCGACATCATTGGCCGCGCTATACGCACCGCCGCCCGTAAGCGTCGCAGCATTCACGGACAGGTCATGCGTCGCACCAATCTGGCCATTGGTGTTCGTGACCGCACCAGTCATCGTAATCGCGACATCGCCGTTCGAACCTGTCAGGTTGCCGATTCCGCCTCCCGTGTTATCGAGCGTATTGCCCTGAACCGAGACGTTCGCGCCGCTCAGTTGCCCGCCCTGAGTATTCGAAACCGATGATGCATTCGCGGCTACGTTGCCATAACCCGAGATCAGGCCATTGGTGTTGACGATCTGGCTGCCTCCGTTCACGGTCATGTCGCCCGTGCCGAGGTTGCCGATGAGGCCGCTTGTGTTGTCGATGGACGCAGCCTGAACGTTGAGCGTGCTGGCGTCGCCCGCCGACCCCGTGCCCGACTGGATCTGCCCGCCCGTATTCGTCAGCGCGCCGCCAGCGGTCACACCGATGGACGAGAGCGAACGCACCTCGCCCTGCGCGTTGTTCACGTCACCCGCGACGGTGGCCGAAATCGCACCCATCGCCGCGAGCGCGCCGGCCTGGTTATTCAGGCTCCCAGCCTGCACGGCAAGCTGGCCCGCCGTGATAATCTTGCCGCCTGCATTTGAGAAGGAACCCGAACCATTAGCCGGATCAATCGTGAGGGTGCCGGTACCCGCGTGCGTAATCGTGCCGTTGTCGTTATCAAGTGTAGCCGGGGCTAGCGTGAGGTCCGTGCTGTTCGTCTGGATCGTGCCGCCCGCCGAATTGTCGAGCGTGTTGGTGACATCGAGCGCCATCGGTGACGCGCCATACTGCGTGATCGTGCCACCGTGGTTCAGGAGATCCGTCGCGGACAGCGCAAGCTGGTTCGCCTCAATGTCGCCGCCGCTGTTGTCGAGCGTGGTGGTGGTCGTCAGACTGAGGTTTGGCGCTACAAAGGCTCCGCCGTTGTTCGTGAGCGATCCGGTGTGGACCGTTTCATTCGCGCCCGCGCCAACCTGGCCGCCATCATTGGCCAGCGTGCCGCTCGTGAGGCTCAGGTCCGCATTCGACAGCAGCTTGCCGTTCGCGTTATTGATCGCGCCGTCGACCGTAGCCGTCAGGCCCGCCTGACCGACCACGGAGCCTGCCGCGTTGTCGAACGAGCCAGCCTCGGCCACGACCTGGCCGTTACTGTCGATCTTGCCGCCAGCATTCGAAAGCGATCCCGAACCGTTGCCCGCATCGATCGTCAGGGTGCCGGTGCCTGCATGCGTGATGGTGCCGCCATCGTTGTCCAGTGTGGCAGAGGCAAGCGTAAGGTCCGTGCTGCTGGTCTGAAGCGTGCCGCCCGCTGAATTGTCGAGCGTGTTGCTGACACTCACGCTCATCGGCCCTGAACCGCTTTGCGTGATGGTGCCCGCATGGTTCACGAGGTTCGTGGCGTTGAGCGACAGTTGCGCGGTCTGGGCGTTGCCTCCGCTGTTGTCCAGCGTTGAGGCGCTCAGGTTCGCCGCCTGGCCCGCAACGATCGTCCCGCCGTTATTGGTCAATTGGGCTCCGGCGTTGATCGTCGCATTACCGTTTGCCTGAAGCGCACCAGCGTTATTGTTCAGCGACTGCGTATTCACCTGGAGATTCGTTTGCGCGCTGACCGTGCCCTGATTCGCAATGCTGCCGCCCTGCAACGTCACCGCACCATTGCCGGCAATCACGCCACCCTGTGCACCACCTGCGGTCGTGCCCGCCGCGTTGGTCATCGCGCCCGTGGTCGTGACTGACAACCCGTCGCCGTTCAGGGACGTGATGCGGCCCGCCGTGTTGTCCAGAGATGTGCCGGAAACGCTCAAGCCTGCGCCGCTCTGCATGGTCCCCTGGTTGTTCGCGATGGCGCCACCGCTTACCTGCATCGCGCCGTCCGAGACCATCTGGCCGCCCTGGTTCGCAATCTGCCCCGAGGTCTGCGCGACGAGCGCTCCCTGAGACGAAATCTGACCGCCCTGGTTCGACAGGCTGCCGGCGTTGAGCGTGACGCCGCTTCCGCCCGTCAGCGTCGCGTGGTCGTTGACCAGCGCGCCAGTTGCCTGCGCGTTCACCGCGCCCCCGGCGCTCGTGGTCGCGCCTGCGAGGTTCACATCGCCCGCACCGGCGGTCAGCGACAGGTTGCCGTTCGCTGCCGTCTCGCTTCCTGCGAGACTCACACCGCTGCCCGAAAGCGTCGCATTGCCGCCCGCGACGTTCAGGCCGGTTGCGCTCAACTGCCCCGAGGCGGAAAGCGAGAGGTCGCCGCTGCTGGCTACCGACCCGTCGCCGTTTACGCCCGCGCCGAGTGTCCCGGTCGAAGCGATGCTGCCCGCGTTGATGGAGGTGTTCTGTTGTGCCGCAATCGTGCCACTGTTGGTCAGTGCTCCGCTTGTGCCAATGGTGGTATTCTGCTGGCCGTAAATCGTCCCGGTGTTGGCGACGCTCGCGGCATTGATGCCGACTGTGCCGCTCGCCTGGATCGTGCCGGACTGCACGAGCTGGCCTGCACTCGTGAGCGTAAGATCGCCTGCCTGGGCAGCGATGGTACCGGCATTCGCAACGCCAACACCATTCTCCGTGCCCACGAGAATGATGCGATTTGCGTACATTCCGCCGAGCTGTGAGACGTCGACAGAGACGCCGGGAGCTGCGCCGCTACCTGCGATGGCCGTCGGATTGAGGCTCGCATAGTCGATGCTGTTCGAGCCGGTAACGACGTGCAACGTATTACCGTAGATGGCCGCGTTAGCCTGTACGGCTCTCGAAAGCAGATCAACCTCATCGATATTCGAGGCGTTCAGACCGGCCCCCTGAACTGTAATCGTCCCACCTGTGACGTTAAATCCAGTGAGATTGCCGCTACCGTCGATGATCGGGTTGCCAGTCGTTAAAATTCCTTTCGACGTATTGATAAAGCCACCGCCATCAACAATAAGTCCAGAGGAATTTGCTATCACGACAGCTGCAGTTTTAGCCCCGGCGACCTCAACGTACCCGCGTAGTTGACTTGGGTTGTTGCTGTTGACCTGATTGACGATGATCTTCGCAGCATCGTTCGGGCCGAAGTTTGGATTGCCGGATATCTGCCCGGCCAGTTGAGTGCTGGTATTGACGGGCGAATTGTTCAATACCGCGCCGCCCGAATTTACGTCGAATTGTGAATATGTATTAAGTGATACGCCAGCCCCCGAGGGCCTGGTAACGTTCACTTGCGGGAGCCCGTTTGCCGTAGTGATGACGTTCGGCGCATGTGCACCAGACGGCACAATCTGCGCTTCCGAAAGCGCCGGTGCGAGTCCGAAGATAGCCAGCGCGGCAAAGGCCACGTGACGCATTGCAAAGAGCGTGAAGGATTGCAGCGCGACCGCTGGGCCGCTTTCGCCGTGACTGGAATTTCCGCGCGTGGTGGCCGTTTCCGAAACGGCGACAAGCATACCCCGAAGCTTGCTGAAAACAAGCCGATAACAACGATTATTCATTGCTTGTACCTGTGATACTGGATGAAGCCCTGCGTAATGCAACGGCGTTTTCCAAATCCTTCACGACGACGCAAGGCCATGACGGCAGAGCAGGCGTCGCTCCTCAAATTGCTTTTAAGCGTGTAGCGGACGAGGCTATCAGGCAGGTCGAAAAATGGATATGGAATAAATCTGATTCATTGTAAATTTATCCATATTTAACGATGTGCCGCACTGCTAACGAATCGGCACCGAAATCCACTTGAATCACGCGTATCGGGTTAGTGGATGGCGAGCGACATGGCATCGACTGGAAACAGTGGTCCGCTGTCGTCGTCAGACTCACTGGAGTGCTGGCGGCCGCATCGCATGATCTGCAGTGCGCGGATGTGCTCCCGGACTTCGTACTCGCAATGCTCACTAAGTTGCCGCAAGGTCGCGGCGAGCGCCTCAACGTCAGTCTGCGGTACGTCGCCGCGAGCGATAGCCCGCGCCATTGCGCTGATCCTTGTGAGGTTCGCGGCATAGCGATGCACAGCCTCGAAGGCAAGCTGTTCGATGCTTTCAAGGACGGCTTGAGCCGCGTCCTCGGCGGCCCGGATTGGGGACTTGTTGTTCGTCGTCAAGCGTTCTGCCTCCTGTAGCAAGGGACAGCCCGCAACAACCGCAAACAGATGGGAGTGGGTGAGCGGGCACAAGACAGGGTTGGCGAACCGGCGTAGAACCAAACCGGCAGACCCGGAGGTCTCCCCGCCAAGGCCCGCCCATCGACAGAATCAACAGACGAACAGAGGCAGCCGCCCGCCCTTGCGGGCGAGCGGGGTTCTACATTTCCAGGTCGCCAAACCTGGCTGCCGGTGTTTCCGGCAGACGCCAGCCGAAAAAAATGGCTGGCCGCGCCATGCTACAGCCAAACGTGCGCCAGACGGCGACACTTGACGTATTTTAATGCTTTTGACAAATCGCTCCGGTTGGCAGACGCGAGAGGACGGTGCGAACAGTTCGCAGGTGTTCGCACCTTTATGCGGCGCCTGTACAAACCCGCAGTGCAAAGTACTTTACAGCAGGATTTGCACCTCGGAGGGCCACCCGGCGGCCCTGCGCTGCAAAGTGCAAAGATCCCGCTGCAAAGTGCAAAGAGCTTTCAGACCTTGTAGCTGGAGAAAAACCGCGCCGCGCAAGTACCCCTGGCTTTCGGGGAGAGTCAAAGGACCCGGCCCCCGGTTGCCTATCACTCGCGCGAGCGGGAGGCCCCTGTCAAACCGGACGGCATCGTCGTCAAACTCACGCTCTGCCCCTGTTATCATCGTCAGCAGTTCCACGAACACGCGATCACGGTCGGCTACAACTGGCCTCAGAAAATTAGGTGACCGTTCACTCAACGTTAGGCTGCAGAACCATGACATCATCGTCACAACCTCCGTTCTCGGCGCGAGTTAGAGGACAGCACAAGCAAATCGACGCCGATTTTCCACATACAGCGCGGAGCGGGCTATTGCATTTGCTATTTGACCTCGTCGAGCGTCAATACCTGCGAGACTGGACGGTGGTTGCGTGCGAACTGAATCGAATTGGTCGACTGTCCGCTGTCAAGTATGACTCTTCCTCCAAGGCGGGTCTGAGGCAAGCCAGAGACGACGCGGAAGCCGCCCTCGAGGGTCTTGGCTGGGATAAGGTCTATGACTTCTGTGAACGCTTGTACAGCCGTCTGCCTGAAGAAATCGGCTACGAGGACAGCTCCGGCCGCTACATCGTGCAAGTCTCGCGCGGCGATACACAGACGTACATCGCGACCGAGCTTCAGCGACTTTTCCTGGAAGAGGATCTTGCATACGAGTTCACAGAGGGCGCCGTCCGCAGACGCGGGCGAAAGCACACAGTGGAACTCGTGACTAAGTCACAGGTTGTGCTTGGTGACCCTCACCTCCAGAGTGCGCGAAAGCATTTCGACAAATCTCTTCAGTTCTTTCGTCATCCGACGCGTCCTGACTATGAGAATTCGGTAAAGGAAGCTGTGTGTGCCGTAGAAGCCGCGGGCAAGGTGCTCTTCCCAATGGCGAAAGCTTCAACGCTAGGTGACCTTGTGAAGTGGCTTGGATCGACAACTGAAGTCTCGGTACCAAAGGCTATCTGCCAGACATTTACCGGTGTTTACGCGTTTCGCAGCGGTGGTGACGGTGTCGGGCACGGTGGGGCAAACGGTGGCAAGGCGACACTCGAAGTCACAGAGTATGTGTTGGCGGTGTGCGCTTCGCAGATCATTTATCTGGTTGACTTGGCGAATATGATGGACGCGGACATTCCTTTCTAAATGGGCGTTCCCCACATTTTTTCCGAATTCAACCCATATTCCAATGACCTACTTTCTTGATATTTTCTCGGTAGACACATTTGAGAAATTCTCTGGTACGCCCAAGAATACTGCCGGATTTCACCCAAGTCGCAGAGCGTGGGTCGGAAAGATCAAACCCGGCGACAAGATTCTTTGCTACCTCAAGGGACTTTCCTGTTGGGTGGGCGTGCTGGAAGTCGCTGGCTCGATGACCGAGGCGGCCGCAGGTAGCGAAGTAGTGAGCGAATACACGCTGCAATTCCCTGTGAAACCACTCGTGTGGCTGAAAAAAGGTGCGCTGCTTCCGATCAAGCGTTCCGACGTATGGCAAGCCTTGTCGTTCACGAAGGACGTGGCGCCAGGGGCTGGCGGGTGGAATGGGACCCTCCGTAGCAGCGGTGTTCGATTGCATGAACCGGATGGCCAGAAAATCGAAGAACTGCTTTTTCATCAACTGCAGAATCCGACTGCAGATGATATCGCAGATGAAACCTGGCAAAAGCATCGCAGCCTGAAGATCACGAATCCGTCAGGCAAGGTCGTCACCGTGCAGATTCCTGTGGATGAGCAGGAAGCCTCGCCCCCTAATCCGGAGGCAGTTACTCCAACAGAACCTGGCGCGATAGCTTCAGAAATTCTCGCGCCGGAGGTTCGAAAATCGCACAAGATGCAAGCATTGCTCGCGGACATCGGCGTCACCATGGGATTCGAGGTATGGATACCCAAGTCCGACAGGGAGGCTGTCCTTTCAGAAATGGAAAACCAGGCGCTTTTACCAGCGCTTCCACACACGCAGTTTTCCGGACCAGCGCTCAAGACGGTTGAACAGATCGATGTCCTCTGGCTGCAAAAGAAGACAATCGTGCGCGCCTTTGAGGTCGAGCATACAACTGCAGTCTACTCAGGCCTCTTGAGAATGGCGGACTTGCTGGCACTACAGCCGAACTTCCACACGAAGCTGCACATCGTGGCACCGGAAGAACGCCGAAAGAAGGTTTTCCAGGAACTTATGAGGCCGGCGTTCTCGATTTTTTCTCAGGGTCCTTTGTCGGCTCTTTGCAGCTATCTGCCATATGAGAAAGTGGAGGAACTTGCCGTCAATCCCACCCTGGAGTACCTCAAGCCGGAAGTGCTCGACAAGTACGAGGAGTTTGCGGAAGAAGCTGAGTGAATCTCCCAGATGCTTACCACACGCGTGCCAGTTTCTGCCGGAACGCGATCGCCCCCCACGAAATCCGTCTCCGTCGCGGCGAGACTCCGCTCTGGACCGCTGGCGGCTTGGGCGCAGCGCGACGTGCCGTCTCCTGCTCGCGGCTTCGGGCGTGATGATGGTGCGGTTGCCGAGCTTCAGTTCGGCCGGTGCAAGGCCCTTCGCCTTGAGTGCGTAGTAGTGGGGTTGGAGATGCCGTAGTAGTCGCAAACGCGATCGGTCCACCACAGCCCCCCCCCCAAACCAACGCCCAAAAACAAAACAGCGCCACGCAGCACCGGAAACCCGAATGCCAGCATGACGCCGTCAAACCCAAAGCCGAATTAAACCCGCCCCGTTACGCCCTGGCCGCGAGATAGTGCGAAATCGCAATCGTCAGCGCCGCGCCGATCAGCGCGGCATAGGGCAAGGCATCGCGCCACTTGCCGCGCGCCGGAATCGCCACTTCCATATCGAGCGCACTGCCTGCCGGAAAGTGGCCGCGATCCTGCCAGTAGTGGCGATAAGCGAACACCGGCACGATCAGCAGCATGGCGATCAACCCATCGCGCAGCGTGTTCCCGCCTTGCAGATTCGCACCCGCGCCGACGAACACGAGATTCGCGTAGCCGAATAGCGCGCCGAGCCCCAGTAGCCAGCTCGGGCAGCGGAACGGCCGGTCCCAGGCCGGACGATCCATGCGATGAATCCAGCCCGACTGCAGGTTGAGAAACACGAACAGCATGTAGCACACGTTCGAGATGGACAGCACCGTCATGTAGTCGGACATCGCGAGCAACACGAGATTGAAGCCCAGATCGGTCCACATGGCCGCGGTAGGCGCGCCATGCTCGTTCACGCGCGCGAGATAGCGCGGCAGCCAGCCGTCCACCGAAGCCTGATAGAGCGTGCGCGAGGACCCCATCATCGAAGTCATCACGATCAGCAGGATCGAGAGCATCAGCATCACGACGATCGCGTTGCCCACCCATGCGCCGCCGCCCACGATGGACGCCATCGCCATGCCGACGCCGGTGCCGTCGCCAATGCGCGGATCGAGCATGGCCTGCATGCCGAGCGATCCCTGGAAAGCGAGCGGCACGAGCGTCATCACGATCAGGCAGAGCGCGCCCGACCAGAAAATCGCGCGCGCGGTGTCGCGGCGCGGGTCGCGAAACTCGCGCGTGTAGCAGACCGCCGTTTCGAAGCCGTACGAAGCCCAGCCGGCCATGAACATGGCGCCCAGCGCCATCACCGCGCCCTGGCCGTTCCATGCGCCAAACACCGAGGCGGTGAGATTGCCCTGCGCGTCGTGGCCGAGCGGCAACAGCGGGAACAGATGTTTCGCGGGCACGTCGCCGGTGACGAACGGCACCAGGCCGACGATCAAAAGCGGCGTGAGCGAGGCGATGCCAAGAATCTTCTGCGTCTTCGCGGCCTTCGATGCGCCGCTATGCTGCAGGCGAAACGTGATGAGCAGGAACGCGGCGGCAATCACGAAGGTGGCGTTGATGCGCAGCGTGAGCCCGGGCTTGATGAAGTCCAGGTTCGCCAGCGTCCAGTGCCATTGCAGAATGGCGGCATCGGGCGCGAACAAGGTGGCGAGCGCGTAATTCGCGGCGAGCCCGCAACCCAGTGCGAGCATGGGCGACCACGCGAGCCAGTTGCACCATACGGAGACCGGCGCAATCATCTTGCCGTAACGCACCCAGCCGATCGCGCCATACACCGACGCGCCGCCCGACTTGTGCGGAAAAAGGCCGGAAATCTCGGCATAGGTGGCGCTCTGCACGAGGCCCATCGTGATCGAGGCGATCCAGATCGCCCACGCGGGCTGGCCTATGGTTGCGCATACGCCGCCAATCGTGAAGAGCACACCCGCCGGTACGCCGCTCGTGACCCAAAATGCGTCTTTCCATGTGAGGCCGCGCTGCAACGCATGGCCGTGGTCGCTTCGGGCAGTTTCCTCGCTGCCGCGCGTACGTATTCCAGCTTGCTCCATCCATTTCCTCCTGAGGTCTCACGCTAAACAAACAAAAACACCGCGCCAATTGGGGCCATCAGGGATCGTCGAAAGCCGCCAAAGATGACGCAGGCGCGGCATGCGGGCAAGTCGCGTGCCTGCCCCGGCGCGCCCGTTTCCCAAGAGGCGCGCGCGGGCAATCGGCCGGTCAGTGCACGCCCAGATACGCGCGCACGGCAGGCAGTCCGGGCTTGCCGTCGAGCGTCGTCACGCCGGCGAGCCACTTGTCGAGCATCTGCGGATTCGATTTGAGCCAGTCGGCGGCCGCCTTGTTGGGATCCTCCTTGGCCGCGATCGGTACCATCAAGTGATTCTCGATGGCGGTCGTGAATTGCAGGTTGGAGACGAATTTCGCGACGTTCGGGCAGCGCGCGCTGTAATCGGGCGGTTCCGCGGTCAGGACTTTCGCCGCGCCGTAATCGGGGCCGAAAACGGCGTCGCCGCCCGAGAGGTAATCGAGCTTCATCTGCACGTTCATCGGATGCGGCTCCCAGCCGAGGAACACGATCCACTGCTTGTCGCGCACGGCCCGGTTCACCTGCACGAGCATGCCCGCCTCGCTCGATTCCACGAGCTTGAACTTGCCGAGGCCATACTGGTTCGCGGTAATCATCTTCTGGATCAGTTGATTGCCGTCGTTGCCGGGTTCGATGCCGTAGATCTTGCCCTGCAATTTATCCGCGTACTTCGCGATGTCCTGGAACGAGTGCAGGCCGCCCTGGTACACGTAGTCGGGCACCGCGAGCGTGTATTTGGCGCCCGTGAGATTGGGCGTCGGCAACACCTTGATCGAGCCGGATTTCGTGAACGGCGCGATGATTGGGTCCATCGTCGGCGACCAGTAGCCGAGAAACACGTCGATCTGCTTGCTCTTCAGGCCTGCGAAGGTGATCGGCACGGAGGCGATGGTTTTCGTGGGCGCATAGCCGAGCCCGGCGAGTATCGTGGACGCGACGCCCGTGGTCGCCGCGATGTCGGTCCAGCCGACGTCGGCGAAACGCACGGCCTTGCATTCGGCGGGGTCCGCCGCATAGGCACTTGAGCAGGCGGCGGCCGCGAACAGCAGCGCACAGGCTCGCAGGGTCTGGAATCGGCACATCTTCGTCTCCTCGTGATTGCACTGCGTCGATAGGCTCCGCACGTCAAGGCAAAACAACGCGCATCCCATGACCCATAGTCGGCGAGCAAAAAACCCATCGACGTAGCAATTGCGACGAGCACTTGCGCAGAAGCGACAATGCTGCGAAACCCTCCCCGTACGGTAAGGGTTTAAGTTAATTGATCAATCAATATAGATAGAGGCGGAGATCGCAGAACGGCGTCCGGAGCGTTCTCATCCGCTTAGCGGAAGATTTCTATTTCTTTTCGTTTTTATTACGTCCGCCGCTCGATCCATGCGCCGATCCGTGCGCGATGGCGTGCCCTATGCGCTGCGGGTCAATGCGTTCGCCATGAGCAAACCCGCGGAAATATCGCTGCGCGCTAAGCGGCTTTAACCTTGCCGCGCGGCACGCGCTGCGCCATCTCCAGAAACGCGCCCAGCGCACTGGAGACATAACCGTCGCGCCGGCGAATGAACAGGGTCTGCATGCGCGCCAGTTCCGCCGGCAGACGATGCATGCTGACCTTGCCCGCAGCGGCGGCTTGCGCGACCACGCCCTGCGGCAGCAAGGTCACGCCCACGCCCGCCGCCACGCAACTCAGAATGGCGTCGAGCGACCCGAACTCCAGCGGCCTGGCCACGACGAGACCGCGCCCATGGAGAAACGCCTCGAGCCGCTGCCGATACGAACAGCCGAACTGGAACACGAGAGTCTTGAGATCAGGGATCTTCGTCAGCTCTTTTAATGAGGACACCGCAGGACTCGCAACGAGCACCAGCGCCTCGGTGAAAACGCGCGTCTGCTCGATCTCGGGATGCTCGACGGGGCCGGCGACGAACGCGCCGTCCAGCTTGCATTCCACGACTTCGCGCACCAGCCTCGCCGTGTTGCCGGAACTGACCACGAGGCGCACCTGCGGCCATTGCGTGGCGAATTCGGCCAGCAGCGGAGCGAGACGCAACGCCATGGTGGTCTCCAGCGAGCCGAGCATCAGCGTGCCGGACGGCGCGCCGTCGTCGCGCGCCGCTGCGCGCGCGTCCTCCACGAGCTTCGCGATGCGCCCCACGAACGGCATCATGCGCTGGCCCGCAGGCGTGGTGACGACGCCGCGCGCGTGGCGCTCGAACAGCGCGAGCCCCAGGTCTTCCTCCAGCGCGCGAATGCGCGCCGTGACGTTGGACTGGACGGTGTTCAGTTCGACCGCAGCCTTGTTCATGCTGCCGAGGCGCGCAACGGCCTCGAACGTCTTCAGGTCAGTGAGATCCATGCGCGCCACTCCGAGCGTAGACGGGGACCGCTCAGTATATATCTGTCATTCAGATTGCCGATATCAAAACAATTCAGTTCATGAGATGGGTATTCGCACGTACTCTGCACACATTCACCCCAACGGAGCCAATCGAAATGAACACACCCATTCTTCGTGTAAGCGGCAATGAACGCGCTGCCAGCGGCAGCGCACTGGAAGCGCTGGTGGCGTTCTATCGCGCCTTCAACGCGGGCGATCTGGATGCGCTCGCGGCCAACTGGGCTGCGGGCGAGCGCCCGAGCATGGACAATCCCGTCGGTGGCATCCGGCGCGGCTGGCCCGCGATTCGCGCGGCTTACCAGGCGCTCGTCGACGGGCCCGCGCGCGTGCAAGTGGCCTTCCATGACTTCAGGTCGGAAGGCGGCGAAGACTGGCACCTGTTCGTGGGCCGCGAGGAAGGATCGTGCGTCCTGCCCGATCGCACGATCCCTTTACGCATTCGCACGACGCGCTGGTTCGTGAAGATCGACGGCGCGTGGCGGCAGCTTCATCATCATGGGTCGATCGAAGAACCGGCGCTGCTGGCCGAGTATCAGAGCGTCATTTTTGGCGCGCCGCTCAATGCGCCGATGGCCTGAGTCTCGCAAACGCCGGCATGAGCCAGCGGCGGCTCCGAACCTGTCCTGCGGGAATGGGGCTTGATGGAGGGATGCATGCGCGCAGCGCATGCATCCCGTTGGATTAATGATCTTCGTTGCCGCAATCGGCAGGCCCTACCCGCCGCTTAGAACCACTTGCCGTTGACAGCCCCCGGCGCGAGCGACACGCCGCGCAGCACCTCGCCGAAGCCGGCCTTGCGCACCGTGACGAAGCGCTCCTGCGCCGCGCCGCTCGCCTGGCTATTGCTCAGCACGTCGCGGATCGCGACAAGGCGGTTCGGGTCCGCGCCCTGGTCGCCGTTGCCGCTCACTGTCGAGGTGATCGCCCAGAGCGTGACCGTGCCGTCGTTATCGACATGCCCGGTGAGATTGCGCAGGCCGTCGGTGGCCGGCGCCCACGGCAGGCCGGTCGCGCTGTTCGAGCCGGACGGGTAGCCCGGCACCGTGTAGGCCGTGCCCAGATCGAGGCCGTTTTGCAGCGTATACGCGAGCTTCCACGACTTCGTGCCCGCGTTGTAGACCCACTTCTGCAGGCCCGCGCGGGTTTGCGCCGCCGCGTGCGTGTAGAGGTCCGTGCCGCCCGCGTAACCATCGCCTTCGTCGGCGACGTAGAGCGTGTTCGCATTGGCGAACCAGACGCCGAACGGGTAGGCGGTCACGGTCGCCGTCTTGTTCGGCGTGCTCGGGAAGCCCGCGAGCACGCACACATTGTTCGGCAAGCCACTCGCCTGGATGGTTGCGGGGTTATACGCAAGTGGTTGCGTGGGCAACTTCGCGCCCGGCGCCGGCACACCCTCGCCCGACGGGCAGGCGGTGCCCGTCGTATCGACGAAGTACACCGTGTTCACGCCGTTGCTGCCGCTGCCCTTCGTGAAGTACACGACGTTGTCGAACACGGTCAGGCCGCGGAAGTTGTCGTCCTTGCCGACCTTGTCGGCCTTTGCGCCAAGCTCCGTGACGGAGAAGCTCGCCAGCGGCGCGGGCGTGCCCGGCGTCTGCTGCGCTTCGTGCTCGTGCGTGGCGGCGATGAACTGCGCGCCCGCGCCGAGAATCACGTTCGCGGGCTGCGGGTTTGCGCCGTTGCCCGCGTTGCCGACCGTGTAGTAAACGCCGTCGCCGTTACCGTTCGCGCCGCTGTCGTTCAGGATCGCGGCACGGCCGTTGTTGCCGCTATAGGCGTTCGTTTCGGTGAAGGTGAAGTGCCCTTCGCGATCCACGCGCGCGACCGCGCGATAGAACGTCTGCCCCACCGGATTCGTCGGATCGTTCGCATCCGGCGTATTGGAGTTCGACACGTCGACGGTATTGACCGGCGCGACGTAGCCCATGAACGTCAGGTAGCGGCCGTCCGTGGAGAGGTTGAGCGCAAGCTCCGACTTGGAGCTGAAGCTCGTCACGAGCTGGTCATGACCGTCGCCGGGATGCAGGCTGTTGGGCACTTCGAGCGTGTGAACGACTTCGCCGCCCGGCGTAATGACGTCCAGAAAGGCGCGCGACGTGATGCCGAAGCTCGGGTCGTAGAGCACGTTGTTCCAGACGTACGGATAGGTGCCGTCGTTGGTGGCGCCATTGCCGGCCGGGCAGCCGGCCTGCGTGCTCTTGCAGTTGGGCGGTAGCGCTTCGCCCGTCTGCACGTTGCTGGACACGTTGTCGTAAACGCTGCGGCTCACGACCAGCAGACCCGGGCCGCCGAAGGACGGCGCAGCGAATGCAGCGGTGCTGGCGCAGGCGATTGCCAGCGCGAGAAGCGTGGGACGAAATGCGAAGCAAACGGTAAAGCGAACGGTAAAGCGAGGGGTGGCGATGGCCATCTGTAACGTCTCCGTAAGGAATTGAAAACTTCTTGTCCGGACGAACTCGAGGTCAATCGACGCTACCGTATAGGCACTTCGTGAAGAATTTGTTGCAGGACCAGCAGCCCAAAAGCAAAGCCACCTGAACCAGAATCCTGCATCTGGTCAGGTGGCCGATTGCTACGGGTATCGCGCGCGTTGCGCGAAGGATAACTAACTATGCCTGGCGGTAGTAAAGATTTTGCGGATGCCGTGCCTCTGCAAAGAAGAACCACCGCTCGGCAACGAGCCCCGCGTACTGAATCACGACGGCGGCGCACAGCAACGCCAGCGAAGCGCCCACCGGCCGCACGTTCGCGCCGAACGCCACCAGCACGAAAGGCACGGCAAACGCGGCGACGAGGAACGTCCACTTGATCCGCTTGAGCGTGGCCGGCGTCTTGCCATGAAAGAACTCGCGCAGATTGAATGCGCCGGCCGTGAAGCCGCGCGACTTCTGCTCGACGCGCGCGCCGCGGATGCCGGTTGCGCTCTGCACCGTCGATTTGGGCCGCAGCCGCGCATTGCGCACCAGCGAGGCGACACGCGAAGCGCATCCGCCCAGCGTCAGCAGACAGGCCAGCGCCGCGAGCGGCTCCACCAGCGCGGGCGCGAGCCACGCCGCGCAGGCAGTCGCAAGCGTGAAGCCGGAGGCGCAGCCAAGCAGCGCGAAATTGACGAGCGTGAGCGGCGTCGCCCATTCCTGGAGGAAGCGCAGACACGCGTAGATCATGCCCGTGCAGATGAACAAGAGCGCGCTCGCCACCACGGCAACGGCGCCGATCGCCAGCGTATAGGGCAAATCCAACCCATGCGCGACGCCGTAGGCAAACGCGCAAACGAGGAACAACGGCAAGCACAAGCACTCGCGCGAGAGCCACGACGTGCGCCACATGGCAATGGCGCGCCAGGCGCGCTCGGGATGCCCGAGGTGGAAGAACGACGCAACGAGCCCCGCCGCGCCGAGCACGCACGCAAGCGCCGCCCCGACCGCATAGAAGAGCTGCGGCACCGCCGCGCCATCGGTCAAGCCAAGCTGCGCCGCCGCCTCCACGCCCACCAGCGCGATCACGAGGCCCTGCGCCGCGCCGCTCAAAGTGGTGAGAAACACCACGGAAAATGCCGGATTCATGTTTGCTCCCTGGTCCGTGGAAGTGTTTAGTGCGCCGGGCCGCGCGACGCGATCGAGGCAAGATGCAGCTCGCCGCGCTCGACCTGCGATTCGATGGAAGCCGGAGCATCGCTTGCGGACTCGCCCTTGCACGAACACGAGCCGCCGCCGCACGACGACACCTTCTGGCGCGGCAGATAGTGATTGGCGGGCCGCGTGCCCCATTCGGGCATCAGCTGATAACCGCCGCGCTCGCGAATCGCCTTCGACACCACCGACTCCGGGTCGTGAATATCGCCGAAGAGACGCGCCGAGGTCGGGCAAGCGAGCACGCACGCGGGCTTGCGGTCGCGCTCGGGCAACGCTTCGTTATGGATGCGGTCCGAGCACAGCGTGCACTTCGTCATCTCCTTGCGCTCTTCGTCCAGTTCGCGCGCGCCATAGGGGCAAGCCCACGAGCAGTACTTGCAGCCGATGCAGCGGTCGTAATCGACCAGCACGAGGCCGTCTTCCTTGCGCTTGTAGCTTGCCCCGGTCGGACAGACCGGCACGCAGGGCGGATCTTCGCAGTGCAGGCACGACTTCGGAAAATGAATCGTGTCGGTGAGCGGAAACGCGCCGGACTCGAAGGTCTGCACGCGATTGAAGAATGTGCCAGAGGGGTCTTCGTCGTAGGGCCGAATGTCCGAAAGACTGCCGGCCTCCCCCGAGGTGTTCCACTCCTTGCAGCTCGTCACGCAGGCGTGGCAGCCCACGCAGACGTTCAGATCGATTACGAGCGCCATCTGTGTCATAGCGTGCTCCTCACTTCAATGGTCTTGTGTGGCTTTGCGCAGCCGCCGGGCGAATTCGCCGCGGCCCGCGAAATAGGTCTGCACGACGCGGTTGAGCATGCCGCCCACCCCCGTGCCAGTCATGCCGGGCAACGCCTGCATGGGCATGAACTGCGGCAGCGTGTGATCGGCGTCCGCTTCGGCCGGATAGATACGCACGCGCACGTCGTACCACGCGGCCTGCCCCGTGATGGGATCGGAGTTCGAGACGCGCGCAGTGCCCTGCGCCGCTTGCCGCGCCTCGGGTATCTCGTCCGAAATCAGATGATTGAGCAGGAAGCCGCGCTGCGATTCGTTCGCGTCCGGGCCGAGATTCCACGCGCCCGCCGCCTTGCCGATCGCATTCCACGTCCACACCGTGCCCGGCTCCACCGCTTCGCTATAGCGCGCCATGCAGCGCACCTTGCCCCATTGCGATTCCACGTAGATCCAGCCACCGTCCTCGATGCCCTGCGCGGCCGCCGTGCCCGGATTCATATATAGATAGTTCTCCCCATGAATCTGCCGCAGCCACGCGTTCTGCGAATCCCACGAGTGATACATCGCCATCGGCCGCTGCGTGACCGCCGCGAGCGGATACTTCGCGTGATCGGTGGCGGCGTGCTCGAGCGGCTCGTGGTAGAACGGCAGCGGGTCGAAATACTGCGCCACGCGCGCGCGCAAGTGGTCCGGCGGCTGGCGCCCCTGGGTCTTGCCCTGGGCGGCCAGGCGGAACTTCTGCATCACGTCCGAATAGAGCGCGATCACAATGGGTTCGTTGAACTTGCGAAAGCCCTTTTCGACCGCAAAGTCCAGATACGGCCCGTTGCAGTTGCGCATGTATTGGAGCGTTTCGGGCAGCGTGTAGTGATAGACGCAGTTGTGCTTCGCGTACGCCTCCCACTGGTTCGGATTGGGCTCGCCCACCAGCGCGTCCTTGCCGTCCTTGCCGCGCCAGCCGATCAGGAAGCCCACGCCCGAACCCGGCGCGGTCTGGTGATTGACGATGAAGTCGGGATAGTCGCGGTACTTGCGCTTGCCTTCGGGCGTCATGAAAGCCGGCAGTTTCAGGCGGCTCGCGAGTTCGACGAGCACTTCCTGGAAGGGCTTGCACTCGCCCGTGGGCGGCACGACCGGCACGCGCACCGAATCCACGGGACCGTCGAACTCCGAGATCGGGCGGTCGAGCATCGACATCGCGTCGTGGCGTTCGAGGTAAGTCGTATCGGGCAGGATCAGATCGGCAAAGGCCGTCATCTCCGACTGGAACGCATCGCATACGACGATGAACGGGATCTTGTACTCGCCGTTTTCGTGCTTGTCCGCGAGCATCTTGCGGACTTCCACGGTATTCATCGACGAATTCCACGCCATGTTCGCCATGAAGATCAGCAGCGTGTCGATCGGGTACGGGTCGCCGCGCCACGCATTCGTGATCACGCTGTGCATGAGGCCATGCACGGCGAGCGGATACTCCCACGAGAACGCCTTGTCGATGCGTACCGGGCCGCCGTTTTCGTCGATGAAGAGATCCTCGGGCGCCGCGGGCCAGCCGAGCGGGCCGTTGGCGAGCGGCGTGTTCGGCTGGACGTCTTCGGGCTTGTTCGGCGGTTTCGCCGAAGGGGGCACGGCACGCGGATACGGCGACTTGTGGCGAAAGCCGCCCGGCCGGTCGATCGTGCCCAGCAGCGACATCAGCACGGCCAGGCCACGTATCGACTGAAAGCCGTTCGAATGCGCCGCGAGACCGCGCATCGCGTGAAACGCGATCGGCACGCCCGTCACGGTTTCGTGCGTCTCGCCCCAGGCGTCGGTCCAGCGGATCGGCAGCGTGATCTTCTGGTCGCGCGCCACCTCGGCCATTTCGCGCGCGAGCCGGCGGATCGTGTCGGCGGGAATCCCGGTGATTTCCGCCGCCCATTCCGGCGTGCATTCGGCCATGCGCTCGCGCAGCAGCGCGAACGATGGCGCGACGCGCGTGCCGTCTTCGAGCGTATAGCGCCCTTCCAGCGCGGGCCGCGCGCCCGGCGTGTGGTGCGGCACGGCGCGCTGCGTGTTCAGATCCCACCACATGTGGTTCTGCGGAAAGAGCGCGTTGCGTTCCGCCACTTCAGGGTCGCGTACGAAGAGGCCATACGTGTCGCTTTCCGTACGCACGTCGAGCAATTCCGCGCCGTTCGTATAGCGCGCGACGAACTCGTGATCGTAGGCCCCGGCTTCGATCAGTTCGCGCATCAGCGCCATGAAGAGCGCGCCGTCGGTGCCGGGGCGAATGGGCACCCATTCGTCGGCAATGGCCGCGTAGCCGGTCCGCACCGGGTTGATGGCGATAAAGCGGCCGCCCGCGCGCTTGAACTTCGAGATCGCAATCTTCAGCGGATTCGAGTGATGGTCTTCCGCCGTGCCGATCATGAAGAACAGCTTCGCGCGGTCGAGGTCGGGGCCGCCGAACTCCCAGAACGAGCCGCCCATCGTGTAGATCATGCCGGCCGCCATGTTCGCCGAGCAGAACCCGCCGTGCGCCGCATAGTTAGGCGTACCGAACTGTTTGGCGAACAGGCCTGTGAGGGCCTGCATCTGGTCGCGCCCGGTGAAGAGCGCGAACTGCTTCGGGTCGGTGGCGCGCAGATGCGCGAGGCGCTTTTCGAGCATGTCGAACGCGACGTCCCACGATACCGGCTCGAACTGCGCGGTGCCGCGCTCGGCGTCGCGCTTGCGCAAGAGCGGCTGCGTAAGGCGCGCGGGCGAATACTGCTTCATGATCCCGGACGAGCCTTTCGCGCAGATTACGCCCTGATTGAGCGGGTGCTCCGGATTGCCGTCGATGTAGCGAACTTCGCCGTCGCGCAAATGCACGCGAATGCCGCATCGGCAGGCGCACATGTAGCAGGTCGTGGTCTTGACTTCGAGCTGCTCATTCTGGGTGCGGGCCTTGTGCTCCATCGTTCCTCCCGGTCCGCCTGCGATGGGGGCGGCTTATGTGTGAATGCCCTCTAATCGTATAAACCCCATCAACATAATAAAAGTCGCCATTGGCGATCTGTTCTATCGGCCGGACTTATGGTTTGGCTTTGTTCTGTTATTACCTCGCGCAAGGAAGCTTTCGTTAGCCTGACTCCGCGGTTGCAGCACCACGTCAGGGACAGCGCTCACGGACGGGGTTGCGACGCGGAAACGGCCAATCCTTATTGCGAGGTGAAATCATGGTTGACGGTATCGGCAGCGTGAATAGCTCGAGTTCGTGGCACCCCGATCAGGGCGACAGCGAGACGAACAGCGGGAATCAAAGCCAGCCCGGCAATACGACACCGCCCGCGCAGGGCAACGGAAACGACGCGAATCCGTCCAGTGGAACTCGGGATGACGTAACGCCCCAGAATTCGGGCGAAAACCCACCGCAACCCCAACCGGGATCGCCGACGTCGACGGGATCGCCCGACTCGAGCCAGTCAATGCAGTCGAAGGATTCGCCTGCGCCGCTATCACGGCAAACCAGGCAAACGCAGGAACCGCCTGCGGGCAGCGGTACCAGTGATATTGCGCTCAAGCCGCCGGTAGATCGCGATCCGGCGGGAGAGTTCGACAACCCCGACAGCCTGGCCAGCTACAACGCGCTCTATCAGCCATCGGCCGCCAACAACGAAGCGCGTCTAGCCATCCTCGTTCCGGGTCCTCAAGGACTGCAAGTGAGCGGATGTTTTGGTACGACGAATCTCGTGATGGAAATGGCATCCAGCTATGGGCATGAGCCGCAAGCCAATCTTTATACGGCATCCGAAGCAATGCTCCAGATGTACCATCGGAATGGCGCGCAGGGTCACGATCATGTGCAGAACTATGTAACGAGTTTTCAACTGGCGCACCTGGCCGGTTACCAGAACGTAGATCTCCCCAATCATGAGCGATGGGGCCCGGCATTCTACTTCGCTCAGCAGGGAGAACCGTCACAGGCGGTGCGCGATCGCGTTATTGAAGGCCTGCGCCAGAATTTCGGTGCCAATACGCAAATGAGTTCGGCAAGCGGGCAAACCGCCCCGTATGCGGACATGGCCTCCATCGCCTTCAACTCGGACGTGAGGAGGCCGGACGGACAAACCGCGCTGATCGCTCACATCATATCGGTACAAAGGAAATTCACCACAGGCGACTACCGGCGCGACCAATACGTCGTCTACGACAATAACTTTGGTGCGTTCCAATACAATGGCTTCGGCCAGATGGCTCACGCATTGAGCGAATATTGGGGGGGCGCCCGACCATCAGGGAATGGCCTCTCGATGCGCACAGCGCTAGTGAACTACTACACCAGGTTCCCGGGTTATTCGCCTCAGGCTGCCATGACGCTCGCGCAATCGCTGAATCCCAACGCGGGGCCCGGCGCGGGGCCGCAGATCGAGCCGCCGCCAACCGTCAGGCAGCCCGCCATTGCGCCCGATCCCACCCTGCCGCCCCCCGCACAGGGGGCGATGTACGGCAACCGCTTCCCGGAGGACTTCAAAAAGCGCGACGCCGGCGACCCGACACAGCCACACGGTCTGTTCCGCCCGTCGATAGTCTCGCCCGGGAAACTGCGCGAGCAGGGAGGCTTCAGTCTGGAAGACACGACGCTCGACCATGTCAATCTCAACACGCACGCGGGTGACCTCAATGCCGACCCCAAGGTATTCGACAGCGCCGGATATCTGGGTACGTTCCGCAACTACTCTGCCGCAACGAGCCGCCTGCCCGGCGAGAACGGCCAGGCGACCGGTTACGTCTACGACGTGGCGCCCTCTCCCAACATGGTCGACGTGGACGCGAGCCTCGGCGGCCAGCGCAGCAGCGGCGAGGTCGCGGCGATGGGCGGCATCGACTGGGCGCAGGTGCGTGGCTGGCAGGAAGTGAAGAATGGCGTAGCTGGCGTCTGGCAACGCAATCCCGACTACCGTTGGGACGTCTACGACCGCACTTCGACGGCAGGCGCGCAGCCGCAACTCGCGCATTACCGGCCTGACGATCCGTCGCTCGACGACCCGATATTCAAGCCCTATGTGTCGAACGCGACGCAGGACGGCAAGACACACACGGCGCTCACGCAGGATTCATCCGACGCAGCCGCGCAATTCTATGTGCATGCGCGAGACCGGCTGAAATTCATGGACGCGCAGACGGCAAACCGTCAAAACTATCGTGGCGCGCTGCAGATCGTTCCGGGCGTGGGGCCGGGCCAGGGCAACGCGAACGGAATCTATGCCTACGATCCGTCCGCCACGTCGTGGGCCTACTCGGGCCCGGCCGTCCGCGCTTCGGGCGCGGAGTACCAGTTCACATACGGGCCGGACGGCCGCTTCCATTCGGAGACCGAGCCTGCGCGCACGCTGCGCGTGAACAGCGACGGGCAGCTCTTTCTCGGCAACCTGCCCGACAATCCGGACAGCACGAACGGCGTGTTCGAGTACACAGCGGACCATCGCCTGCGGCACGTCGAGGACGGAAAATATCTATCGCGAGGAGGCTATGACGGCCCGGTGGTGGTGTCGTCGTCGCCCGCCGGCGGCGCGAGCGAGTGGAATGTGACCGACGACCACAGACATCCGCTGGCCCCGTTCTCGGCTCAAAATCCACCTTCGTACCGCGGGAACATCCTGATCGATCCCACCGACGGCCACGAGGTGAATCACCTCTATGTGTCGAAGGTGGCCCAGCCGGCGTCGATGCAGACCTATGTGGGCGATTCGGGTAACGACAGCAATAACACCAACGTGCGGCGCTTCGTCTACGGCGACGATGGTCGCTTTCACGACGCCAACGATGCGGACCGCACGCTCGGCGTAAATAGCGATGGATATCTGACCCTGGGCAAGCGCCCCGACAATCCCGCTTCGCTCAACGGCGTATTCCGTTACGAGAACGGCCGGTTGATCCACGCGGAAGACAACAAGTACCTGTCACGCGGCGGCAATCAGTCGGCGCCCTACGTGAGCGCGACCGACCGTGGGGATGACTCGAAGTGGGCGATGAAGGACGGCAACGGCGTCGGGGTGACACCGCCTTCGGTCACCCTCAACGACTTCAACATGCTTCCGCCGGCGGCCGCGCACCCGCTCTACCGTTTCAATCAGGATCCGGACAGCGCGCTGCCGGCGGGAACGAACCGGTTCGTGACACAAGTGCCGGGGGTCGAGGCACCCGAGACGCTGGACGGCAACGAGAGCGGCATTGCCGATCCGCGCAAGGCAGCGGCGTGGCTGAACCAGACGCATGCGGCGTGGCTATTCCAGGACGGGTACTACGCAGTGCCGGCGGGGGCCGATGCGCTGGAGATCCGGCGGATCGACGGGGCAACGGTTGGACACCTGTGGAGCGACAGGACCACGGGCAAGGCACAGTGGATACCGGAACAGCCGACGCCGAAGTCGGTGTCCCGGGTGCCCAGCGCCATCTGGGACTGGGTGAGGCGCGACGAAGCTTCGGTCAATAGCGCCGTTGCCAGGCCGCCCGCGATGTGACGGCCAGCGGGCGGCCCGCAAGCCCGCGCATGCGCGGGCTGCTCGCGGCTCCGGAGTAGCAGGCCATCAATACCGGCTATCGGCTCATACTGGAACAGGCTCCGGGCGGCGGCTTCCGGCCCGGAGCGCCGCGGCCGGCGCGTGGCATAATCCCAGGCATCTCCACCGCCGTTTTTCCTTTGCGCCGTGCGCCGGTTCCATCTCCAGCTGGTCAGTCTATTGGGGACGCTCGCGATCCTGATGACGACGCTTGCGCCGGTGATTTCGCATCTGCTCGCGGCGCGCACCGCACCAGCCATTCCCGCGCTGGCCACCCAAGCGGCGGCGGCCCCGTCGCCGACGATGCAAGGGCATTGCGACATGCCGTCGATGCGCGGCATGACGATGGCCACACACAACGCGCACGGCCACACGGCCAACGCGCATGCGTCCCCCGGCGATATGCAGGATTGCGGCTATTGCAACCTGCTCGCCCATTTGCCGGCCGCGCCCGGCGTGCCGGTCACGCTCGTCGTCGCCACGCGCCTCGTGCATGCGCGCGTCGTCGCGCGCTTCCAGCGCATCACGCGCGCCGAACCGCTCACCTTCGCGCTCGCGCGCGCCCCGCCTTCCGTCTGACCTGATCGTCGCCGCCTTCGCGGCCCCATGCGGCAAGCCATGCGCCGGCCCGCCGGCCATGTCGCCGCGCGTTCGCGCGCGCCTGCACACGCTGGCGCTTGCCATTGCACAGCGCGCGCCTGTTTCGATTCAGGACACCTCATGATTGAATTTTCGCCGCGCGGGCCGGACGGCCCGCTCACGCGCGCGACGCACGAGAGGCAGACGACGCGCACGAGACACACGACGCGCATCGCCGCCTCGCTCGGCTGCGCCTTGCTCGGCGCGCTGCTCGCCTCACCGGCGGCGCACGCGCATGCCATCGCGGGCGACCGCGTCTTTCCCGCGACGATGGCCGTCGACGACCCCGGCGTCGGCGACGAGGCCGACTTCGAATTCGGACATCAACGCGTGCCCGGCGACGCGGGCGACCAGAGCATCAACTCGTTCGATTTCGAGTACGACAAGCTCATCACGCCGCGCCTCGCGTTCTCGGTCGACGGCGGCTACGTCATGCAGAACAATCCCACCGCGCGCGGCTTCGACAACTTCGGCGTCGGGCTCAAGTACTTGCTCTACGTGAACGACGCACACGAGTTCATGACCTCGGTGGGCGTGGACGCCGATCTCGGCGGCACCGGCAGCCGCGCCATCGGCGACAGCGACTCGACCATTTCGCCCACCGTCTACGCAGGCAAGGGCATGGGCGATCTGCCCGACTCGCTCGCGTGGCTGCGCCCCGTCGCCATCACCGGCGAACTGGGGCCGTCGCTCACCACGGGCAGCGGCCAGCCGAACGCCTTCAACTACGCCTTCACGTTCCAGTACAGCCTGCCCTACCTGCAGCAGCACGTGCACGATCTCGGCCTGCCGCAGCCGTTCTCGAATCTGATCCCGCTCGTGGAAGTGCCGCTCTCGCGCAGCCAGGGGCAAACGACCGGCACGGTCAATCCGGGCTTCATCTGGATGAACCGCTATGGCCAGCTCGGCATCGAGGCGCAGATACCGGTCAATCGCGCCAGCGGCTCGCACGTGGGCATTCTGGTCCAGGCGCACATTTTCTTCGACGACGTGGCGCCGAACAGCATCGGCAAGCCACTTTTCCAGTAATCGTTTTTTCGAGGTCCATCATCATGAAACTCGCCACGCTTCCCCGCTCTTTGCGCCTTGCAGCAGGCGCGCTCGCGCTCGCCGGCGCGCAACTGGCCTGGGCGCACGCCTATCCGACCCATCAGCAGCCGCCGGCCGGCTCGACCGTGACGACGGCGCAAAACACGGTCGTCATCGACTTCGACGATGCGCTCGAACCGGCCTTCAGCTCGATCGACGTCACCGATCCGGCAGGCAAGTCGGTCATCAGCGGCAAGGCCACTGTGGATGCGGCCAACAGCAAGCGCATGTCGGTGGCGCTCGATCCGCTTACTGCGGGCAAATACACGGTCACCTGGATCGCCGTGGCCGCCGACGGCCACCGCACCACCGGCCATTACGGCTTCACGGTGAAGTAAGGCGCCGTCGGGCACGAACGCGTACGCCTGCCCCGCAACATGCGGGCGTACGCGACGCGCCAGTGGCACGCAGACGCCCGGCACTGCGTCGTTCTAGAACAGGCGCGGCGTCCCTACCCAGACGACGACCGCTTCCTTGTCCGCGTGATTGCTCCAGCTATGCGGCACCGTCGACTGGTAATGCGCCGAGTCGCCCTTGTGCAGCAGGAACTCCTTGCCCTCCAGCTCCAGCGACACCACGCCGTCGATCACATAGAGGAACTCCTCCCCCGCGTGCGTGGTGACTTCCGAGCGCCTCTGCCCGACCGGCATACGCACGAGAATCGACTCCAGCTGGCGCCCCCCTGCGGTGTTCGTGAGCCGGGCAAACAGGTTGGCCGAATCCGCGAAGCCAAAAAACTCGAGCTGCTCGCCACGCTTGACCGAACGTTCCTCCGAGGGCGTTTCGACGAAGTACTGCATCGTCACGCCCAGCGCCCGCGCGATGCCCGAGAGCGACGTCAGCGAGGGCGAAGCCAGGCCGCGCTCCACCTGCGACAGGAACGGCTTCGAAATGCCGGCTGCCGTGGCCGTCTGATCGAGCGTCTGGTTCAGCCGCTGACGCTGTGCGCGAATCTTCTCGCCAAGCGCCAGGGCCGCCGGATCCTGCTTTCCACCTGTAGAAGCCATATAGGAACGTCAAATATCGTCAAAATTTGTTTGATTAGAGTAAACCTAGTTTGATACCCTTGCGCCCTGTCGGATTTTCATTTATATGATCCGGCCCCGGAAGGGTGCGCCAGCGAGACCCGCTAACGCCACCCACGGACCAACGTGAAGAAATATCAAATTGTAAACCTGGTGCCTGCGCGATCCGCACACCGGTCAAGGAGGAGGCATGAAATCAAGGGGCGCCATAAGCGCCGTCAACGCAAGCCGCGCAACGTCTGGTGTCAGTTGCCCGCGCTTCACACGCACTACGCGTGGACTCGCCACCTTCGCAGCAAATTGAGGTCACAATGAATTCATCGGTTTCCAAAACGAAATCGTTCTCGACAGTTTTCCTGATCGAGATGTGGGAGCGCTTCGGCTACTACGGCATGGCGGCGCTGCTGGTTCTTTTCATGGTCCAGCGGATCGGCTTCACGGAAGAGCACGCGACCCTCACATGGGGCGCGTTCGCGGCGCTCGTCTATGCCTCGCCGGCGATCGGCGGCTGGATCGGCGACCGCGTGCTCGGCGCGCGCCGCTCGATGCTGATCGGCGCAATCATTCTGCTCGCGGGCTATTTCATGCTCGCCCTGCCGAACGACGGGCTCACGCTCATGTATGCCTCGCTCGGCGTGATCGTGGTCGGCAACGGGCTCTTCAAGTCCAACGCGGCCAACCTCGTGCGCCGCATCTACGAAGGCGACGAATCGCGCATCGACGCCGCGTTCACGATCTACTACATGGCGGTCAATATCGGCTCGACGTTCTCGATGCTGCTCACGCCGTGGATCAAGGACCACTGGGGCTGGCATGCCGCGTTCGCGGTCTGTTGCGGCGGCATGGCGCTCGGCATCGCCAACTTCTTCCTGATGCATCGCACGCTCGCGCAGATCGGCTCGACGCCGGACGCCGAGCCCGTGCAATGGAAGCCCCTCGCGTGGGTGCTGCTCGGCGCCGTCGCGCTCGGCGCGGCCACGCTCGTGGTGCTCAAGGACAAGCAGCTCGCCGTGGCGTGCGTCTACACGGCGGCCGCGGCGATCCTCGCGATCTTCGGCTGGATGCTCTTCAGCTGCGAGCGCCAGGAGCGCGCGGGCCTCACCGCCGCGCTGATCCTCACGCTGCAGGTGATCCTGTTCTTCGTGTTCTATCAGCAGATGTCGACGTCGCTCACGCTGTTCGCCGTGCACAACGTCGACCCCGCGTTCAACCTGTTCGGCACGACGCTCTTTAGCTGGAGCGCCGCGCAGTTCCAGGCGCTCAACCCCATCTGGATCATGGTGATGAGCCCGATCCTCGCGGCGATCTACTCGGGTCTCGCGCGCCGTGGCGGCGACGTGCCGGTGGCGGCCAAATATGCGCTCGGCTTCGTGGTGGTGGCGGCGGGCTTCTTCGTGTTCGCGGCAAGCGGCCGCTACGCCGTGGAAGGCCGCGTCTCGTCGTGGTTCATGGTGGCGGGCTACGGCCTCTATTCGCTGGGCGAGCTGCTCGTGAGCGGCCTCGGTCTCGCAATGATCGCGCGCTACGTGCCGGCGCGCATGAGCGGCTTCATGATGGGCGCGTACTTCGTGGCCACGGGCGTTTCGCAATACCTCGGCAGCGTGGTGGCCACCTACGCGAAGATGCCCGAAGGCACGCTCTCGCCGCTCGAATCGCTGCCGCTCTACGAGAAGCTCTTCAATGGCCTCGGCTGGCTCGCCGCCGCCGGCGCGCTGCTCGCGATCCTGCTGCTGCCGCTGATGGGCCGCCTTTCGCGCGCGCACCAGCAATGCAGCGAGCAGGCCGAAAGCGCCGCGCTCAAGCAAGGCCAACTCGCGACCGCCGAGTAAGCCTGCGACGGGGCGAGCGGCGTAGCCGCCGCGCCGCCCCGGTTTCGCCTCGCGGCGCGCGACAGGCGCCGCCGTCTTTGCTCACACGACGGACCGCGCGCCCCGCGCATCACGCTTGCGCCACCGCCAGCCGGATCGGCGCATGGCGCGCCGGCAGAGCATCGACATACCCGGCCAGCTTCGCCGCGTACCAGTCGGTGAAGTTATCGAGCATGAACTCCGAAGGCGCATAAGGCCCCGGCCGATAGGCCTTCGAATTCACGCCGCGCTGATTGTGGGCCACCAGCGTGGCGTCCTGCTCGTTCGTCGCGCGCCACACCTGCGTAAGCGTCTCGATGTCGTAGTCCACGCCTTCGACGGCGTCTTCGTGCACGAGCCAGGTGGTCTTGAGCACCGTCTGCGTGGCCGAGAGCGGCAGCACGCGGAAGTGGATGATATGGTCCGAGAGAAAGTGGTTCCAGTTGTTCGGAACCCTGAACATTCGCACGGAGCCGATATCGGGTTCGGTCATCTCGCCCAGCAGCTTCCTGCACGCAGGGCGCCCATCCGACGTAAACGACACCGCGCCGCGATGGAACGGCAGGCGGATGCAGCGGAATTCCGTGCCGCCGTCCGCAGGGCGATGCGGCAAGCCAAGGCTGTTCCAGAGCGCCGTCTTCTCCTGCATCAGCGACTGGAAATCGCGGTTGGCGCGCGGGTCGTCGGGTAGCGCGAATTCGATCAGCGTGGCCAGCAGTTCCGGGTGATTGCCCACGCAGTGATAGCACTCGCGATTATTCTCGATCACGAGCTTCCAGTTCGCCTCCTCGACGATCGTCTCCGAATACGCGACCTTGGTGCGATCGGGACAATGCGGCGCGATATACGGCGTGACCGCCGCCTTGAAGCGCGCCATCTCGGGCGGGTGGTCGGCGATGCAGATATAGACCATCCCGCAGATCACCTCGACATGCACCGGGCGCAATCCGTGTTCGCCGCGCTCGAAGCCGGCGGGCATCTGGCGCGCGCTCAGGAGGCTGCCGTCGAGCTCGTAGACCCACTGGTGATACGGGCAGACGAGCCGCTTCGCATGCCCCTGCGCTTCGGTGCAGATGACCGAGCCGCGATGGCGGCAGGTATTGAAAAACGCGTTGACGCCGCCCTCCTTGCCGCGCACCACCACCACCGAGGTCTTGCCGATATCCAGCGTGATGTAGTCGCCCGCCAGCGGGATTTCCGCCACGTTGCAGGCGAACAGCCATTCGTTCGAAAACACGGCCTCGATGTCGAGCTCGTGCATCGCGGGGGCCGTATAGAAGTCCCCTGCGAGGCTATAGCCCGAACGCCGCGCTTCGAGCAACGAACGGACATGGGAAAAATCAATCACGGAAAGCGCCTCCTTTTCATTCGGATTCGATATTGCGGCCCCGCGCGGTTTCCTCGGGCGCGCTGGCATGGGCGTCTCCCGGCGCGGCCTGCGACTGCGCGTCGGGCGCACCGCCGATGCCCGCCCGCGCAAACGCTTCGGCGAGAAAATCCACGCACACCTTCACCTTCGCCGATTGCGCGAGGCGCTCCGGAAACACCGCCCACACATTGGCCGGCTGGGTCACGTCGGACAGCACGCGCTGCAATTTGCCTTCGTCGAGCAGGGGCTGCACGTCCCAGATCGAACGCAGCACGATGCCGCGCCCCGCGAGCGCCCATTGCACCGCCGCCTCGCCGTGGTTCGTCGAGAGCGGCCCCGTCACCTTCACGGCCACCGTCTCGCCGCCCGCGCTCAGGCGCCAGATGCCGAACGGGTGATCGCGCTCCTTGATCGCGAGGCACGCATGCGACTCCAGATCGGCGACGCTTTGCGGCGCGCCGTGCGCAGCGAGATACGCGGACGACGCGCAGAGCACCCGATAGTTCGTCGCGAGACGCCGCGCGATCAGATGCCCCGCGATCTCGTCGCCGATACGCACGTCCAGATCGAAGCCCTCGCCCGCCACGTCGACCACGCGATCGAACAGATCGAGCCGCACGTTCAGTTGCGGATACTGGTCCTGTAATTCCGCCAGCGCGGGCGCGACGAACTTGCGGCCGAAGCCGAAGCTGCTCGACACGCGCAGCGTGCCGCGCGGCACGCGCCGCGTGCTGGAGACGTCTTCGACGAGCTGGTCCACGTCGTCGAGAATTTTTTCGGCCCATGCGAACACGCGCTCGCCCGCCGCCGTCATCGCCACGCGGCGTGTCGAACGGTGCAGCAAACGCGTGCCGAGGCTCGCCTCGAGCACGCCCACGCGCTTGCTGACATAAGCGGCCGACGCGCAGAGCGCTTCCGCTGCCGCGCTGAAGCTGGACTTGCGGGCGACCATGCAGAACACACGCAGGTCGTCGAGTTCGGGGGAGCCGGGAAGTTTCATGAGGCGATTTCAGGCAAACGCGCGGAGGCGAACGCGAGGCGAGGACGCAATGGCCCCGCCCGGTTCGCTGCGGCATCAGAACGAGTGGCGCATGCCGATACGCACGTCGGCCTGAGTGGTCGTGGTGGATGGCGTGAAACTATAGCCGATCACCGCATCCACGCCTTGCGACGCCTTCAGCCAGTCGCCCGAGAGATAGATGTCGGTGCTCTTCGACAGCAGATGGTGCAGCCCCGCCGAAAGCTGGTTCCAGTGGTGCCCGTCGAAATGCGTGTACTGATAGCCGCCGATCAGGCTCGTCGCCGGCGTGATCTGCCAGGTCGCGCCGCCTTCGCCCACCTGCATGTGCTCGCTCTGGCCGAATGCCTTGATCTGCGTGTAGGTGAAGTCGCCCATCAGCGTGACGTTGCCGATCGCATAGCTCGCGCCCACGCCGAACGCGCCCTGCTTGTCCACCGGGAACGCCGTGTTCGCATAGAGGTCCGCGATCGCGCCCGTGGCCGGATCGACGCTCACGGTGGGCTGGCCGAAGAACGAATGCACGCCGATCATCGCGTACGGATCGAACGCGTAGATTCCCGACGGGTTGTTCAACTGCGTATAAGCCGTGCCCATCGAGAACGCGCCGTGCTGATACTGCGCGCCCACGCTCCACGCACTGCCCGTGTGGAAGTCTCCCGGCGTATTGCTGAACGAGTACATGCCGCCGAACTGGAAGCCGCCAAACGTGTTCGACATGAACTTCACGGCGTTCGGCAGATGGTCGCCGTTCATGCGGTCGAAGTCGCCCTGGTTGATGGCGTAGCCGCTCGCCCACGCCGACACGTTGTACTGGTAGACCATCTCCTGCGTCATGTCGATCTGGTTGCCGAACGTGAGCGTGCCCCAGTCGTTTTGCAGACCGACATAGGCCGCGCGTCCGAACAGCGAGCCGCCGTTCGAGATCTGCCCATTGCCCAGGTGAAAGCCGCTTTCCAGTTCGAACACGGCCTTGAGTCCGCCGCCCAGATCCTCGGTCCCCTTGACGCCCCAGCGGTTCGCGTACGAAACGCTGTCGTCGAACTTCACCTGATGCGAGCCGCCTGCGTTGGAGACGTAGGTCACGCCCGCGTCGATCACCCCGTATAGCGTGACGCTGCTTTGCGCATGCGAGGCCATCGGCAGCGCGGCGAGCGTGAGCATTGCCGCGCGCAATGCGTTCAGGAGTACTGTGTTGCGCATTTTATGCGTCGATTTCATGATGTTATGGAGTTGAGCGGGATCAGTTCAGGCCACGGTCGGCTTCGCGCACGAGCTGGCGTTCTTTTTCGATGTCGA